>Oklahoma_p2__coassemble_195_pt1 | contig 81631 bp, 63 predicted proteins | sample Oklahoma_p2__metabat2_low_PE_029 | metagenome-assembled genome bin Oklahoma_p2 | reverse complement strand
TAGTTGGTTCTACCGGTTCTGACTTCTTGCTTTCTTCGCTCTCAGTAGTTGTGGTGTCCGACTTCTCTGTAGTGTCGTCATCCAACAAGGCGAGCATATATTTGTCACATTTCTCTTCAACTATTGTGTCCGCTTTCACGGTATCATCAACCTGAGCCAAGAATGGAGTTTCTTCCTCTTTCACGATAATGGTATCCTGTTTTACAGTGTCATCAGACTGAACCAAAGAAGTTGCTTCCTCTACCGTAACAACGGTGTCAGTCTTTACAGTATCCTTGTCATCAACCATTGTTTGGTTCATCACTCTAGTGCTTGAAAATGCTGTTGCACTTACTACCATCACTGCTGCTACTGCTACAAATAACTTTTTCATAATCGTAATATTTTAAGTTTAAATTTTTGTTTGTTTGTTCTGCCTAATATCATGCAATCGAGATGCCAAAAACACAGTACACGATTAACTTGCTGATTTTCAAAAACAAAAAAAATCCACACTTTTTATGCCAAGTGTGGATTTGTAGAAAGATTATGTATCTTCTGTAGAAAAGCTCTACACAATTAAGAGATTTGATAAAGCTTAAGCTTATTGTATAATGTCTTCCGGTCAATGCCTAAAAGTTGCGCAGCCTTACTTTTATTATTGTTTGTTGCTTGCAGTGCGTGTAATATGCGCTCTTTTTCTGAGACAGCATCATGCAAGGCAAAAGTGTTTTGAACAGCCACAGGACGCAGTTCTGTCAGTTGGTCGCCCAAATCTTCTCGTGTAATAAAATCACCTTTAGCCAACAAAGTTGCCCGTTTGATTACATTCTTCATTTGGCGGAGATTTCCTGGCCAGGAATAAGTTTGTAATACACGTTCTGCATTCATATCAAAACCGATTAAATCCTTATCCAACTCTCGGTTAGCCTGATCCAAAAAGAAATTTGCAAACAGCAGAATATCCTCCTGACGATCTTTTAAAGCCGGCATTTTTAATGTAAATTCATTTATGCGGTGATAAAGGTCTTCGCGAAACAAACCATTTTGGATGGCCTGTTCCAAGTTTTCATTCGTAGCACAAACCAGACGGACATCCACTGCAATTTCCTGTGTTGAACCCACCGGACGAATTCTGTGCTCTTGAATGGCACGCAAAAGTTGCACTTGAACATCATAACTAAGGTTGCCCACTTCATCAAGAAACAAAGTACCACCATTTGCCTCTACAAAAGCACCGGTCTTGTCTGTAACGGCACCAGTAAACGAGCCTTTAACATGCCCGAAAAATTCAGAGGCTGCCAATTCTTTGAGCATGGCACCGCAATCAATAGCCACAAAAGGCTTGTCGCTTCGTTTACTTAACTGATGTATTCGATGAGCCACATATTCTTTGCCGGTACCGCTGGCACCGTTAATTAACACCGACATTGGAGTTGGCGCCACCAGACGCACATAATTATAGAGCATACGTGCAGCTTCGCTTTCTCCTTCCAGAAAGTTATTGGTATAATTATCATGTTCAGCTTCCCCGTTGGCAGATTCGTTTTTTGTCTCAACCGATGGCAAAGGAGCAGTAATTGCCATGTCTATTTTCTTAAGCAATATATCGGGCTGCACAGGTTTTGCAATGTAATCGCTGGCACCTTGCTTCATCGCATCCACTGCATTCTGCACCTCGGCATAGCTGGTCATAATAATAAAAGGTGTATTATTCCCCATATTCCGTAGCCACGACAACAAATAAAGACCGTCCTCATCAGGCAGACGCAAGTCCGACAAGACCAAATCAAAATCCTGTTGGTGCAGAATTTTTCTGGCTCGGGCATTATTGCTAACGGTATCCACAACAAAGCCTCTTTTTCCAAGCCATGTTTTCAACATGGTTGAGAAAGTCAAATCATCTTCGACAATTAATATAGATTTCATTTATCCTCTATTTTTGATAAAGAGAAGCTTCCTGTTCTCCTTGTTTAATTATATCCTGAATCTGAATGATTATGCAACGAATAATTTCCTTATCCTTATCACTCATTATGTTCATGGTACGTTTTGTTTCGAGCACCTTTAGCTGATGACACACATCATTTGCTCCCAGCATGGTGTACGAAGGCAACATCTTATGGGCAATTTCTCCCACCTTGCGGATATCTTCCTGCTGCATAGCCTGCTGCATATTATTTATATTTTGCAGGCTTTCTGCCACAAACGTTTCCAATATCTGACGCGAAGCATCTCGATCACCATCGGCAAAAGCCAACAAGTTCTTAAAGTCCAGGTTTTCTGCTGTTGTTTGTTGGTTTTGACTCTTTTCTTCAATGGTTACACCGGTACGCATTCCGATAACCTGTTCTACTACCCTTACCAGGTCGCCCGCATTAAAGGGCTTATACAAACTGGCAGCAAAACCATGATTCAGAAAGTCTTGTTCGCTGACATCACTACGCGCCGTTATGGCTACAACCGGTATAGTCTGACCGCAAGTTGCCGAAAGGCTTCGTACGGACTTAAGCAACTCAAATCCATTCATCCCGGGCATTTGTATATCCGTAAATAGAATATCATAATCATTCCGTTTTAGCGTGGCAAACAATTCGTCCGGACTCATACAGCAAGTCAATTCCAGTTTTTGATTCCCTAAGGTTGATTCGAGCATAGCGCGATTGAGTTGCATTTGAATGCGGTCGTCATCAATCATTACCACCCGCAATTTGCCTCGCATCAACGGACGCTCTTCATCGGCTTTAGCTATTAATTCTTCAGTTCGCAAGGGCAGATACACATGGAAGGTTGTTCCATGCCCCACATGACTTCCGATACGAATACTGCCACCCAACAGTTCCACCAGTTTCTGTGTAATGGCAAGTCCCAGTCCGAATCCCTCCTGTCCCTGCGCACTTGATAAACGGGTAAAAGCCTTAAAAACCTTACGTTGTTCCTCAAGCGACATTCCACATCCGGTATCTTTCACGGCAATATGCATCAAAGGTTCCTCTAATTTAACCTGCAATGTGATACTACCCTTTTCTGTAAACTTCAGGGCATTACTCATCAGGTTGTCGGTTATCTGCCGGATACGGAAAGGATCTCCAGCAAAGCTAGCATTCAAATGTTCATCCAGGTCAGCAATAATTTCCAAACCTTTCTTTTGTGCCAATGGAACAAAACTATTGAATAAAGTTTCAAACAGCTGTTTTGGATTGAAGGCCACGTGCTGCGTATCCATTTTATTAGCATCCAAGCGATGAAAATCAAGCAATGAAGTAACTAAGCTCAGCAGATGATGTGCCGAGCTGCGCATGTTATCCAAGTAAAACTGCGATCGTTTTTCTTTTAACAGACGCGAAAGCAAATCTATATATCCCAAGATAGAACCGATGGGAGCCTTGATGTCATGTGTGATTGTCAGCATCAAGCGTTCGCGCACTTGCAGCAAATCCTCGGCCTGGTTTTTAGCTTTTTCCAATTCTCTTCGATAATGATTGCTTTGCATGATGTCTCGCCACACAACCAAGGAAAAGCCCAGAGCCAACAAGATAGCCGTAATAGAAATGACAGCCAAGGTTAATGTTGCCTTTTGTCGGATCAGAGATTCCTGTCTCATTCGTTGGTTTAACTGCTGGTGTTCTTCTTGTTCAATTGTTTCCAACATTTGTGTCACCTTCAGGCTCAACAAGGCACCTGCCACCTGTTGTTCTTTAAGACGGTTACGAATTTGTCCGGTCCGTCTGTTTGTCATCACTTCGAGACTATCCTCTGCACGTTGTAGAATATGTTTCAGCGTATCTGCTGCGTTGTAAGCTTCTTGCTGCACCGTGTCGATATAAACTTCCTGCACCACTTTGTTCACCTCGGTTGAGTCTGGAGTTTCAGATGGCGAGAAAGCCTCGGCCAGTCTTTGAAAGAATTTTTTCTTTTTTTTCTGGGTAACTACATACGACTGGTTATTTGTAATTACCTTGGTTTGAATCTTAGGTTGTGTCACCACAGAATCCTGCAGGGCAATCATCTGTGTTATGTGCTCTTTATAGGTTTGTTGTTCTTTTGAATCGTTCATCAGTCGGAGCAGAGAGCGCATATTTTTTTCTTTCTGTTCCAATAGGCCTTTCAGTGTATCCAAACGCAAGCGTTGCTCCTCGTCTGTAAAAATCATGCGCAGTGAGTCAATAGCCAAAGCAGCCCGAAGCATTGCTTCGTGATAGTCTGTACTATTTCCCATCTGTCCTATAATCACATATTGGGCCGTAATTTCAGTTTCATATAAGCGGCTGACCACCATATTGACGGCACGTCGTCGCTCCGTTATATGCATTTCTGTTTCCTCCGAACGTTCCAACAGGCGTAATTTGGCATAAATGTAGAAGATAGAGCCTAATAACAGCAGGATAAGAACAATATATCCCGAAGCGACCTTTATAGAAGTACCAAATTTCATCAAACAAGCCAATTATTTAATTCTTTCCAAACGCGCTAAATAATCATAGTGAGCGCCGTCTTGTACTTTTGTAGCCCGAAAGCCACTCTCTGTTGCATAATAGCAAAGAGTATCAAAATCTACATACAGCCAGTCGAATTCAGAGCCACATACTTTGCGATATTTCATCTGATAATCCACTTCGCCATAATAAGCTGCATTTAAGTCAATGTCCATACTGCCATCCTCATTTTCGAATATATAGCGCAAATCGGAAGAATCCATATAGATACTTCCACCCGGAGTCAGCAACAGCTTCATTTTCTCGAAAAATGCCGGCATATTTTCCAGTTTGCCAACAATACCCGAGCCGTTCATCAACAAGAGAATGGTATCAAATTGTTCGGCAAAAGTAGGATCAAACAGATTTACCAAACGAGCATCTTGCACTCCTCTAGCCTGTTGAACCTGTACTGACAATGGGGAAACATCAATCGCTGTTACTTGAAGTCCACGTTGTTGCAAAACCAAGCTGTGACAACCAGAACCTGCTCCAATATCCAGTACACGGCCTTTCGAGTTGTCCAGGGCCATTCGTTCCAAGGGCGACATATCTTTTTCTTCCCGAAACAGTAGAGATACAGGGATTTCGTCTTCTTCGAACAAAGAAGACAGCACGCGCAACTTTGCAGCCCTACCTGTCTGCATAAAATCCTGCATGGCAGCACCCATCGGATCGGAAGTTGCGTCTAATACTGAGGTATTCATAACAATAAGACAATAAATATGGTGGCAAATATAGTATTTTTTCCAATATTCCAAACAGCCTTCCGAACACAAATGTGCTTCAGAAGGCTGATTGGGTACCAACTATTTTTAAACTACTTTTTCAGTTCAACGATATGTGTCGGTGCTTGTTCCTGATTGCGTTTGTCTGTTTGTCGCACAACAGCAGCGGCCAGTTTCATGAAAGAAATACCCACCGGAGTATCTCCGTTTAATGCCTCAGGTGTTCCTTTATCACCATTTTCACAAATACTTTGCACCACTGGTATTTGTCCCAGCAAAGGAACATTCATTTCTTCTGCCAAGTTCTTGACACCTTCTTTTCCGAAGATATAATACTTGTTTTCCGGCAGTTCGGCAGGTGTAAACCAAGCCATGTTTTCCACTAAGCCCAGAATAGGTACGTTCACCTTATCATTCATATACATATTGATTCCCTTTCGTGCATCAGCCAGTGCCACCTGTTGCGGCGTACTGACGATAACAGCACCGGTAATAGGCAGAGTCTGCACTAAAGTAAGATGAATATCGCTGGTTCCGGGAGGAGTGTCCAATACAAAATAATCCAAGTCACCCCATTGTGCATCGCCGATAAGCTGTTTCAGCGCATTGCTTGCCATACCCCCGCGCCATAATGTTGCCTGATCGGGGTCGACAAAGAAGCCGATGGAAAGCACCTTGATGCCATATTTTTCTACGGGAATAATCATATCGCGTCCGTTAATCTGTTCTGCGTACGGGCGCGCATCTTCCATCTGAAACATTTTAGGCACACTCGGACCGAAAATATCCGCATCAAGCAGTCCCACCTTAAATCCCATCTTAGCCAGAGCCACTGCCAGGTTAGCTGCAACAGTAGACTTTCCAACACCACCTTTTCCCGAAGATACGGCAATGATATTCTTCACTCCGGGAAGCAAGTGCCCCACTTCCGGGCGTGCAGTCTGTATGGTCTTGATTTTTATTTCCACTTCCACCTCCTTGGCCACATAAGCATGAATGGCAGCCTCTGCAGCCTTTACCAGTGATTTGATAAACGGATTGGTCGGTTTGTCGAAGATAAGTGAGAAACTCACATGCAGACCACTGATGCGCAAGTCATCTTCCACCATTTCAGCCTCCACAATATTCTTTCCTGTTCCGGGATAGCGCACGGTAGCAAGCGCATCCATTATCAATTTGGGATAAATAGTCATATCAATTCTTCTTATATATAATTATATTATACAACATCTATTATTTTGACGTAGTCAGTCCGCTTCGTTTGCTGCGGTTGTAGCTTCTGTAGTCATCCAGTTCTATTTCAACATCCGGTTCTGCCAATTCTCCCAATCGGGGCAGATGAAAACGCAAGTATTTTATATTCAAGCCTCGGTCAATCCATTGCTGTTCATAATACGTCTGAATGCTCAAGATGCGCGCTTCTTCTGTTTCCGGATGTTCAGCCAGCACACTGTGATATAAGTCATCTGTAGAGAAGTCCACCGGCAGCGCATTCTTTTCTACCATATAATTGGTATAGGTGAACAAGAAATTTGAGTCTGTCTTGAGATGAACCAGTCCTCCATCCACCAGGAATTTGCGGTATCTGTTCATAAAGAAAGTTGAAGTCAGTCGCTTGGTTACTTTCTTCATCTGTGGGTCACTGAAGGTAAGCCATATTTCTTCCACCTCGTCTGCATCAAAAAAGCGGTCGATAATTTCGATATTCGTGCGCAGGAAGGCCACATTTTTCAGTCCCTCGCGCATAGAGTCTGTAGCTCCCGACCACATTCTGGCACCTTTAATATCCACACCGATAAAATTCTTTTCCGGGTAGAGTCTTGCCAGTCCCACGGTATATTCCCCGCGTCCGCATCCAAGTTCCAGTACAATCGGGTTCTTGTTTCCAAAAAACTCATGCCATTTTCCTTTTCCTTCAAACGGAACATTGTCTACCACCGAAAACGGATATTCAAACACATGCGGATATGCAGCCATATCAGCAAATTTAGCTAACTTACCTTTTCCCATTCTATCTCTGTATTGTTCTTCTGAAATACGCTTGTTAATAATATAATATCGCCCTGATATAACATAGAAACCGCACGCGCTTTTCAACGCGTGCGGTATTCTGTTTAAGATTATCTTGTTTTGTGATACAACATAATTACTGAGCCGGTGCACTCTCTGTTTCTGGTGCCTTGTCAATCAAATCCATAAACTGATCCAGTTTTGGAGTAATGATGATTTGGGTGCGACGGTTGCGCTGTTTTCCTACCGATGTATCATTGTCGGCAATTGGGTTATACTCACCGCGTCCGGCAGCAGTCAAGCGTGAAGGATCCACGCCATATTCATTTTGCAGAGCCTGAACAACCGAAGAAGCACGCAAGGCACTCAAATCCCAGTTGTTGCGGATATTTGGACGAGAGATTGGATCGGTATCTGTATTACCCTCAACCAACACGTCATAATCCTTGTAATCGGTTATAATCTTGGCAATCTTGCTCAATGTTACACCAGCACGGCTATTGATTTCGTAGCTGCCTGATTTATACAGCATATTGTCAGCCAAAGAAATATATACTACACCTTTGAGAACCTTGATGTCCACTTCCTGCAATTCGTCGCGACTGAGCGAACGGGTCAAATTGTTGGTCAGCACCATGTTCAAGGAGTCCGACTTATCCTTAGCCTCAACCAATTGCTTGATAAATTTGTTCGAAGCATTGATTTCGTCCACTAGTTTCGAAATATTGACATTACCCTGTGAATTCTGTTGGATACTTTTGTCCAGAGAGCTTTGCAAGGCCGAATACGAAGCTTTCAGTTCAGCATTATTTCTGCGAGCCTCTTCCAGTCTGTCTTCCAGGCTTTTTATATTCGCTTTATTACCTGCCAGCTCCAGCTGAGCTTTCTGATAGGCTGCTTCAAGCTTGCTTTTCTCTGATTGCAAAGAAGCATATTGCTTTTTCGTCACACATCCTGAAAGCAGAAACAAAGCAACGAACATAGCCAATAACGAAGAAGATTTTTTCATAATCTGAGTTTTTTATGTTTTTGTTATCGGTGCCAAAAATACAAATATATTTTTGAACAAAGGCCTCTAATCCTGTAAAATAAATTTAAATAGAACTTTTTCACAAAAAAACATCCTGAAAGATAAGCGATTGTCGCCTGATAATGCTACAACCGCTTATCTTTCAGGACGGAATTATGTTTACCTTATATTATATGGATTATTCGATGACTACCTTGGTCCATCCGTGAATATCAGGTTCTGTACCATACTGAATGCCACGCAAATGATGGTATAGCTTTGTACAGATTGGTCCTGGTTTTCCGTCTTTGCTGATGACATAGCTTTTTTTATTCTCCAAATCATCAATGCGTTCAATAGGACTGATTACAGCAGCCGTACCGCAAGCACCGGCTTCTTCGAAAGTTGCCAGTTCATCTTCCGGTATTTGTCTGCGTTCCACCTTCATGCCCATATCTTCGGCCAACTGCATCAAACTCTTGTTTGTGATGGAAGGCAAAATAGACGAAGATTTCGGAGTGATGTAGGTATTGTCTTTAATTCCGAAAAAGTTAGCGGCACCACACTCGTCTATATATTTTTTCTCTTTGGCATCCAGGTAGAATTCAGAGGCATAACCCAAGTCATGTGCCATCTTATTTGCTCTCAGGCTGGCAGCATAGTTACCACCTACCTTATAAATGCCGGTACCCAGCGGGGCTGCGCGGTCAAACTCACGGATGATGACATACGGATTGGTTGCAAAACCACCTTTAAAATAGGGTCCTACCGGTGTTACAAACACCACAAACATATATTCGTGTGCCGGATGCACACCCACTTGTGCGCCTGTACCTATCAAAAGCGGACGGATATACAAGGAGGCTCCACTCTCATATGGCGGGACAAAACGTTCATTCAGACGCACCACCTTGGTAATCATTTCTTCAAATAATTCAGTAGAAAGTTCCGGCATCATGATGCCACGGCATGTACTCTGCAAACGGGCAGCGTTTTCATCCATACGGAACACGCGCACCTTACCATCCGGACAGCGATAAGCTTTCAGTCCCTCAAATGCTTCCTGTCCGTAATGCAGGCATGTAGCGGCCATATGAATATTAATGGTCTCTTCGGAACACACTTCAATTTCTCCCCATTTTCCGTCGCGATAGTAGCAGCGGACATTGTAGTCTGTTGGTATATAACCAAAAGACAAATTTGCCCAATCAATCTCTTTCATATTCATTTATTAGTGCGAAATACCTATCATATATGCATTGGGTAATCGCTTGTTTCGCTTTAATTCTACATTCTTCTATGCTATAATGTGTTCGGTAGAATGTTGTTTATATTTATCTTGGTCCCGAACAACAAGATGCAAAGTTATAGAAAAATTTCATGTATTAAACAAAATAAGAAAATAAATTCCAAATTGATATTATTTTTCCGTTGATTCTAATATTTTTTGTATCTCTTGATCCGTAGAATATAATTTTTCCTTACAATATTCTATCAAGGACTTGGCTTGTTTCAGCTTATCGGCCAACTGGTCTATTCCCAATTCATTGCGTTCCACTTGTTTCAGTATCTGTTGCAAATTGGCCATAGCCTCTTCATAACTTTGGGCTTCTGCTTTTTTCTTCATTGGTTTGTTTTTTATGGTTCTAATATTTTTGAGGTTACGTTTCCATCGCGCAAACGGGTTTCGATTACGTCTCCCGGTTTCAGTTCTGTGGCACTGAGCACTACTTTTCCCCGGCAATAGGTCAAGCTGTAGCCTAGTTTCAGCAAGCGTTCCGGGTCTAACGTTTCTATTTGTCGTTGCCAAGCATCCAGATTATTTTTCTCTCTTTCCATCAGGCGAGACACATACTGACTCAGATTTTTATGCAAGGCGTCCAATTCCATTTGGTCTTGTTGCAGGCGCATACGCACGGCCATCTGTATAGCATGGCTGCATTGCATAATCTGTTGCTCCGATCTGCTGCGCACCGACCCGAATACCACCGGAAGCCGGCTCACCATCGTAGAAAGGCGGGTTTCTTCTGTTGTCAGCCACTGCCGCACTTGCTGAATCAAAGCGTTTTTGGTTTGTTCCAGTTCGGTAGCAGCCTGTCCCACACAACCCAGCAAACAGGCTGCGGCAGCCGTAGGAGTCTTTACGCGCGTATGCGACACGGCATCAAGCACAGTATCGTCGCGTTCGTGTCCGATGCCGGTAATTATAGGTAAAGGAAACTGGGCACAGCTGGCCGCAAGAAGATAAGTGTCAAAACCAGTCAGGTCGCTGGTGGCACCTCCCCCACGAATAATAACCACTACATCCCAACAGTCGCGCTCGGCTAATATCTTGTCTAATGCAGCCAGAATGGTTTCCTCCACACGTTCTCCCTGCATCACGGCCGGAAATAATTTCACGGTAAAACGAAAGCCAAAGTCATTATGCAGCAGTTGGTCACAAAAATCCTCATATCCGGCAGCAGTTTGCGACGAAATCACAGCCACTCGGTTCGGCAGCATCGGCATAGGCAGGTTTTTATTGTCGTCCAACACACCTTCTTCGCGCAATTGCCGCAAAATTTCCTGCCGTCGCCGGGCCTGATCGCCCAGGGTGTATGCCGGATCTATATTATCTACCGTAAGGCTATAGCCATAAAGCTCGTGAAACGATACGCGCACGCACACCATCACTTTGATACCTGCCGTCAGTCGCTGTCCGGTTTCTCTTTCAAACTTAGCCTTGATGCCTCGGTATGTATTTGCCCAGATTGCCCCTCTAGCCTTGGCTATAAGTTGGCCTCCGGCCTCATCTTTTTGGATAAATTCCAGGTAACAATGTCCCTGATAAGCTTCGCGCACCTCACTCAGTTCGGCATGAATCCAAAAGCTTTGCGGAAACTCCGTATCGAATGTACGGCGTATCAGGCGGTTCAGTTCCAGCAACGACAATGTATCATTCATATCATTCTGCCTCCGTCATTACACCATATTCCTTTATATAAGATTGAATTCCTCTTTGCGAAGCGATGTATCCGCCTCCAACTACCATGTCGTCTTGATAGAACACGGCCGACTGCCCCGGTGTTACGGCAGAAGCATGTTCAAGGAAATGCACCAGATACAGTTCGGTGTCTGCACCCTCCTCATCCCACAGTCGCTCCACTTTTTTAATCGTACAAGGTATTGGTTTGCTGCGATAGCGGATACGCACCGACAGCGGTTGTTGTATCAGTACATTCTGATTGGCCCAAACAGTCTGGTCCACCAGCATGTAATCCGTATACAGTTGTTGCACATCGCCCAGCATCACCGTATTTTTCTGTGGATTAATTTTCAACACAAATGCCGGTTTACCCAAAGCGATGCCCAGTCCCTTGCGCTGTCCGATGGTATAATACGGAAATCCTTGGTGTTTTCCCAGTTTATGTCCTTGCTCATCGACAAAGTCTCCCGGACCGATTTTTTGGTCCAAGTCGGGCATTTGTTCTTTCAGAAAATCACGATAGTCATTCGGTATGAAGCAAACTTCCATAGATTCGCTTTGGCGCGCCTTCATTTCGAATCCTTTTTCCGTGAGATAAGCGCGCACCTGATCCTTTGTCATGGCGCCGAGTGGGAATATGCAACGTTTCAGAACCTGTTGTGACAGACGCCACAAAAAGTAGGACTGGTCTTTTTTGGCATCTGTGCCGCATTTCAGATACACAGTACCCTTGTCTTCGTCCCTTATTGTCTGCACATAATGCCCGGTGGCAATCCAATCGCATCCCAATTTGTCCGCCCACTCCACCAGCATACGAAACTTGAAGGTAGGATTACACATGACGCAAGGATTGGGTGTTCTTCCGCTTAAGTATTCATCCATAAAATTGCGCACCACGACTTCCTTGAACGAAGTTCGCTCATCGGCCACATAATGTTCCATTCCCAACCGGTCGGCCAATTCACGTGCCTGCATCACATGATTTGGATATTCCTGCCCTGGTTCGGAAAAGTGTTGCGGCAAATCCCACACTCGCATGGTAACACCCACCACCTCATATCCTTGTTCCTGCAACATCAGGCATACAGCAGAGCTGTCTATTCCGCCCGACATGCCAACCAGTACTTTCTTATTCATATATATAATGTATTTGATCTAAAAACAAAAATACGAAAAAAACTAAATCCAAACATACTCTTCACAACGCTGCGTAAGGTATTGTTTGATTTTTTGTAACTTTGCAACGAATTTATCAACAGAAACAATCATCTCATGTCTGCAAAATCAGCAAATCCAGCAGAGCTGGGCTCACGCCCGGTTGGCAAGTTATTGATGGCCTACGCCATTCCAGCCGTTATCGCCATGACGGCTTCTTCCTTATATAATATGGTAGACAGCATCTTTATTGGTCAGGGCGTGGGCGCTATGGCCATTTCCGGTCTTGCCATTACTTTTCCGCTCATGAACCTTTCGGCCGCATTTGGTTCGATGGTGGGAGTCGGTGCCTCCACTCTGATGTCGGTCAAACTAGGTCAGAAAGATTATCAGACTGCCCAGAACATTTTAGGCAATGTCATCACCCTGAACCTGATATTAGGTACTCTATTCGGCATCTTGGCTCTTCTGTTCCTGGACCCCATCCTATGCTTTTTCGGAGCCAGCGAAGCCACCCTGCCCTATGCGCGCGACTATATGGAAATTATCCTTTTGGGAAATGTTGTCACCCATAGCTACTTGGGACTGAATGCCCTGCTCCGTTCGGCCGGTCACCCGCAAATGTCGATGTATGCCACGATTCTTACGGTTATCATCAATGCCATATTAGACCCCCTGTTTATTTATCAGTTTGAACTGGGCATCCGGGGTGCTGCCTATGCCACTATCTTGGCGCAGATTATCGCCTTGGCATGGCAATTCTATGTATTCAGCAAACCGCGCGAAGCGTTGCATCTGCGCCGGGGCATCTACCGTTTGAAGAAAAAAATCGTGAAGGACACGATTGCCATCGGCCTTTCTCCTTTTCTGATGAACACCTGTGCCTGTCTGGTCGTAATCTTCATCAATCGTGGACTGGCATCGTATGGAGGCGATTTGGCCATTGGAGCTTACGGAATCATCAACCGTGTCTTGTTTTTGTTCGTCATGATTGTAATTGGCATCAACCAAGGCATGCAACCCATCGCAGGCTATAATTATGGAGCACGCAACATGGACCGCGTATTCCGGGTGTTGCGCTACACCATCTACAGTGCCACGGTGGTCACCACATTAGGTTTCCTGATTGGCGAACTGGCTCCCGAACTTTGCGCGCGGGCCTTTACCAACGACGAGCAATTGATAGCCATGTCGGCCCACGGCATGCGTATCATCGTACTGTTTTTCCCGATAATCGGATTTCAGATAGCCACTACCAACTTTTTTCAAAGTATCGGGCATGCAGGTAAAAGTATTTTCTTATCTTTAACACGTCAATTACTGTTCTTGATACCGGCCCTGATTGTTTTTCCAAAGTTTTGGCAGCTGGATGGCATCTGGATGGCCATGCCGGCATCCGATTTGATGGCCAGTGTCGTAACTGCCATCATGCTTTATGTACAGAACAAGAAAATGAAACAAAATCACATAGCAACCCATGGAATATAACAAGAAATTTGTGCTGACCGTAGGTCGGCAATTGGGTAGCGGAGGTCATGCCATCGGTACCATATTGGCAAAAGAATTTGGCATTAAGTTCTTCGACAAGGAGATACTCGACCTGGCAGCTCAAGAAAGCGGCTTTAGCAAACATTTTTTTGAACGCGATGACGAACACCGCGGTTTCGTGAAAAGCCTCTTCAATTCAATCATACCATTTACAAGCAGCGGCGACCCCTATGGCAACCAGCTCAGTTCTGAATCCTTGTTCAAGGTGCAAAGCGATGCCATCAAGAAAGCAGCCCAAAAAGGATCGTGTGTATTTGTAGGGCGCTGTGCCGACTACATCCTTCGCGACCATCCGCATTGCATTAATATCTTTATCACGGCCAACATGGAAGACCGTGTGGCCCGGTTAATGCAAAACCTGCACATTGACGAACACGAAGCCAGGAAACGGGCAGAGAAAGGAGATGAAATCCGTGCGGAATATTATGATTACTACAGTGCCAATACTTGGGGAGATGCCGCTACTTACCACATCTGTATCAACTCGTCTGTATTGGGCATCGAGGGGACTGCAGAGTTTCTCAAAGATTTCATCGTGAAGAAACTGGATTTATGAAACGAATAGGCATCCTTTCGGACACGCATGGCTATTGGGACGAGAGATACCTGGAATATTTTGCCGAGTGTGATGAAATATGGCATGCCGGCGATATCGGGGATTTTCATCTTATCCAAAAGCTGGAGGCTTTTAAACCCGTAAAAGCCGTATGCGGCAACTGTGACGGCGGGCATACGCGCCAAATTTACTCCAACCTGCTGGAATGGGATTGCGAACAGACGCACGTTGTGATGACGCACATTGGAGGCTATCCCGGCAAATATGCTCCGGGCATCAAGAAACTGCTCTCTGAAAAAAAACCGCAACTCTTTATTGCCGGGCATTCTCACATTCTGAAAGTGCAGTTCGACCCGGAAATGAACCTGCTCTACATCAATCCGGGAGCAGCCGGCATCATGGGATGGCACAAAGTAAGAACACTCATACGCTTCACCATTGCCGAAGGTCGGTTCAGCGACCTCGAAGTAATTGAACTGGGCGATAAAAACATGAATTAAGAAACATTTAAAATAGATTATTGTGAAAACTTATCTTGTAACTGGAGGTGCCGGATTTATCGGCGCAAACTTCGTGAAGTACATATTAAACAAGCACCACGACATCACCGTGGTGGTGCTGGACTTGCTGACGTATGCCGGATATTTGGGAACCATAGCTCAGGACATCGACAACGAGCGTTGCATTTTCATCAAAGGGGATATCTGCGACGCACATTTAGCCGACGACCTCTTTGCTCAGTATCGGTTTGACGTGATTGTGAATTTCGCTGCCGAAAGCCATGTAGACCGTAGCATCGAGAATCCGCAGTTGTTCTTGCAGACCAACATTCTGGGCACACAAAACCTGCTTGATGCGGCTCGCAGAGCTTGGGTAACAGGCAAGGACGAAAACGGATACCCCACCTGGCGCAAAGGAGTGCGCTTCCATCAGGTGTCTACAGATGAGGTATACGGCAGCTTGGGAGAAGAAGGTTTCTTTACCGAAGAAACTCCGCTCTGTCCGCACAGCCCTTACAGCGCATCAAAAGCCAGCGCCGACCACATTGTTTGTGCTTATAAGGATACTTATAAGATGCCGGTCAGCATCACCCGATGCTCTAACAACTACGGACCGTATCAGTTCCCCGAAAAGCTGATTCCGCTGATTATCAAAAATATTCTGGAAGGCAAAAAACTTCCGGTCTACGGACAGGGAACAAACATCCGCGACTGGCTCTATGTGGAAGATCATTGCAAAGCCATCGACATGGTGATTAATCAGGGAGAAGACGGCTGTATATATAATGTAGGCGGTCATAACGAGCGTCAGAATATTCAAATCGTAAAACTGACTATCGAAACCATCCGTCGCATGATGGATGAGGAACCGCAGATGCGTTCTCTGCTCAAAAAGCAGGTAAAGGACGAAAACGGCAATCTGTCTGTTGACTGGATTAACCAGGACTTGATTACTTTTGTCAAGGACCGTTTGGGACATGATTTGCGCTATGGCATCGATCCGCAAAAGATTAAAAACGACCTGGGATGGTATCCTGAAACGGATTTCGAAACCGGTATTGTAAAAACCATCCGTTGGTATCTCGATAATCAGAAATGGGTAGAAGAGGTTACCAGCGATGATTACCAGAACTATTACGATAGTATGTACGGCAAGCGATGAAATCAATCCATAAAAAATAGGGAGCGGCACAAACCGCTCCCTTTTTTTTTATGGATTCACAGAACCGCATTCTCATTTCCTTGGATAAAAAAAGTGTCCGCTTCAGCCATTGTTTTGTCCGTTTCACAACAGATGCTATTGCAAAAACAAGCTGCATTCAGCATCTTTGCATCAATTATTACTGCGCACCAAACTACAAGTACAATCTTGAATATTCAATCGTAAAAAAATGAAACATTACTTATCACTAATTATTATGAGCATCATCAGTTGTTTGAGTTTTACCTCCTGTAATGATGATGATGAGAAATTCGAAAACATAGAATTTCAGACAACCGGCATCCATCTGTCTTCACAAAGTGGAAATTCTTATTATGCTGAAATTGATTCCAAAGGAGGAGAAATCACCTTTACAGCCAAAGGTAAAAATGCCGAAAATGGATTTCTTTATCAAATTAAAGCAGGTGACTATTTTTATGTTGTTACCGATGCAGATAAAAAACAACAGATGCCTCATACGATTTGCGAAAAAGATTGGGGAAAAATAATCTATAAAATTTGACTATTAAGATTGTATTCTATAATTTATTATCGTAAGTAATTGTTCAAAATTAATTTTATAAATATGAATAATTCACGAATAAGTTCGTACCCACAGACGCCAAGGCCCTGTTCGTACAATAGAAAAGAGAGTCCGTAGTCTCGTAATCTATCGGTCTTATCCATTTACCCTTAAGTATACGCCAAAGAATCTCGGCAGGATTAAGTTCCGGAGAATAAGGTGGAAGATAGAATAGGTACAATCCTCTTTTCTCCCAAATTTTCCTCAGTTCTTTCACTTTCCAATTTCTATGAACAGAAGCATTGTCCAAGACAATTACAGTCTTCTTCGTGATATTGAAAGAGAATCTATCAAGATAGTCCACAATCTTGTCTGCGTTGATGGACTCTTTTGTGGTAAAGCCTTTATATTGGTTCCTTTTGGTAATCATGCCAAAGATATTAAGCCGAGCAGCCTTCTCGGATGGGATGTAAACATCCTCATTCTTGAATTGCCAACCATATGGAACATATCCATTTGTACAGACATGAATTTCGTCGGCATAATATAGCACAAGTTCTCCTTTGGAATCAAGTTTTTCAAGTTCTTGCAACTTCTCTTTCTTGTATGCGTAGAGCTGCGGTGAGGGTTTGCCCCTTGGGCGTTTTTTATACGCTTATATCTTGCACCAATGTTTCTAAGAAACGTTTGAAAGTAATGTCGCTGGTTTCTTTACCAGTCACATTCTGCCATGCCTCACGTGCTTTGGACACACTCTGACGGTCTTCCTCAATTGCCATGCGGACTGCTTCTTCATCAGAACAATCCATAATAGGCTTTCGACCCTGAGTAGGACGTGTCTCCAAGCCTTTGGTACCATATTCTTCATAACGTTTTACCCATGTGTAGACAGTTAGGAACAGTCACCTCAAGCATTTCTGCTATTTGGGGAGCTGATTTACTTTCTGACTTCAGCAATATGGATTTGCATCTGATACGAAAACTATGAGTAGGGCCATTATGATAGCCTTTCTCTAATTAGAGGCGATCAACCTCTGATAATTCAAGTACTTTTATTGGTTTGATAATTCTATTTTTCTATAAAACGGGGAATAAACCATATTAGTACTGATATATATAAATCATTTAGATTACTTACTTATTAAACACGCCACAAATACTTTTGCGTATGAATTATTGGAAAAATATAAAATATTATATATGTTCACAGGGAATAAAGACAATGATTATATGTATACTTTGTCTTGCGTTTCAAAGTTGCGAAGAAACAGATGTGCCAGAAATGAAAAATAACAAGAAAATGGTTTCTGTGTACTTTGACGGAAATACAGAGAATGTTTCCCATTGGACTTCATTTGTTGCATATACAGAAAATCATAAATCATTATACATAATACAAAATGGAGATACTATTATTGACAACAAAGGAACTTTTGAAATAAGAAGAGATGAAGTTCCTATTCCTGGTAAAGTTGTTCTATTTTCGAAATTTAAGGATACAGAATATATACATATTAGTGTGACATACCGAAAAAGGATGAAAAATCCGTCAGAGACAGATGATTTAAAAATCAGAATACAAGGAACTTGTAATGACATTCAAAAGTTAGATACAATACATATAATGCATGCTTTTAGGTCTGATGAGAAAATTGATGCTTCAGATTATATATTCAATTTAAAGATATAAGTGTATGGTTAGGAAATTATTGTCAATATGCTTAATGGCTTTTATCACGATTTCATGTGATAATGACTTTGAGGATACCATCTCAATTGATGATTCCCAGAAACAGATTGAAAGCAATTCAATCGTGAAATAAGAAGATTTGTTCTCCGAAGCGACAAATGTCACAAAGGCAAAAACAAGAACAAGTAACGATCAAGTCGTAGAGAACGAATTTATCGTAGTATATGGAAGCGATAGAACCACATCCGTAAAGAAAGCTAAAGTTGCGCTTAATAGCACTTCTGCTGCAAAATTTGGTTTACAGCAAGGCGTTTATATCGTAGAATACTTGTTGTGTTATAAAAATGTGTACAAAGCTGGATATGATTTTTGGTATGAAAAATCTGAAAAATGCGGATATAAGCCTTCACAGGATTTTGTATTAGGCAACAGCAGTATCGCTATGACAAAAGAACGTGGTTATGAAGCCCCAGAAAGTAATGCTAAAGAAATTAAGACTTTTGTACTTCACGCTATTAGTGATTTAAGTGGTCGTAAATTGGATAAATATGATCCATGTGCGCCAAAAGACATTGAATGGAAATATTCTATCTCACCACAAATATAAAACAAACAAATGAGTGATAAGTTTTCTAATAAGATAGTGCTATTAGCATCTTCTCTTCTTCTTTTGACAGCTTGTGAGAACGAAGAAAGTTCAATAGATGTCAACGAAGAAAGTTCAAATGTGGAATATATTATTCCTGAAGAAAGTAATGATTCGACAGTTTTGCTTATAAGTTCGTTTGGAGATTTGCAGCAAACTTTGACACAAGTAGTTGACGAACGTGAACATTATTTGTTGCAAAAAGGTTGGATAAAAGTCAAAGAAGAACCATTGACGAGAGGTTTTTCAAGAGCAAAGCGACAGATACGAACAGATACAGTATATGTTTCTCGTGAGACAATTGACTACTCTTCAGACCCCTCTGTTTATGCTAATTTTAATGCGAAATTTAGTAAGTCAATGGTTGACTCAATAAACAAAGTTGTATCTTCGGAGTATAGAATTAGCGCAAACAAAACATATGTATGCCGATGGAAACTTTTTGGGACTTATTATAACGCACAAACAGGAGAACAGGTTGCTTCACGTCCATCCCCTTTATGCGCTCTTGTTCCAGCAACTAAATCCTCATATAAAGAACGTGGGTATTCATTATATTTGCATGGGAATCAATACCAAATGGATTCTTATCAGCTCCGCATACAATGGGAAAAAGTATCACACAAAACAATTGTTTTAGATATTGATTGGCCATTTTTCCCTAAAAATCCTTCGGGTGCAGGGCACATAGGTTACCAATTTATATATGCTGTAAGCAAAAGAATATAAAGGTTTAATTATTAAACTAATGATTACATAAAAGAAATCTCTTAATATCGGGAAAGTGAAAATTGAAAAATTCCTTTCCCGATATGTGTTATTCATATCTATGCCATACTTAGAAATATTATTTTGTTCATTGCAATTGGGGATGGGGCGGTTACAAAGATGGTTATTATAACAGTAAAGTTTTCAATGTTAACAGTGGAGCAATAATCTATGATTGGTCTGATAACCAATCTGGTGGCGCACCCAACTACAAGTACAATCTTGAATATTCAATCGTAAAAAAATGAAACATTACTTATCACTAATTATTATGAGCATCATCAGTTGTTTGAGTTTTACCTCCTGTAATGATGATGATGAGAAATTCGAAAACATAGAATTTCAGACAACCGGCATCCATCTGTCTTCACAAAGTGGAAATTCTTATTATGCTGAAATTGATTCCAAAGGAGGAGAAATCACCTTTACAGCCAAAGGTAAAAATGCCGAAAATGGATTTCTTTATCAAATTAAAGCAGGTGACTATTTTTATGTTGTTACCGATGCAGATAAAAAACAACAGATGCCTCATACGATTTGCGAAAAAGATTGGGGAAAAATAGAATTACTTTCTGTCGCCCCACACAAAATGCGTATGGTTCTTTTTGAAAATCACACTAGCAACAGTATTAATTACAAATTGACTTTTGGCGGAGGATATAAAACATCAAATATCATGATAACTCAATTAAAAAGCGAATAAAAAACATACTTTCTCAATCTTAATATTTCGGTTAATAATAAAAGAATATTCAGGTATTGCTTCATTAGTGTCCCATAAAAATGGTACACTAATGATTAAAATACTACCTTTGCAATAAAAGAGAATCATGAAACGTTGGCTACTGATGTTGATAATCTCATTCACTATGTATGAGATACTATGGATTGGTATTAAAATACAGCTCGAAGCATTAAGTTTCAATATAGAAGAAATGGTATGGGACTTTGCGCAATGCACTCTGTTTACCTCTGCTTTGTTTATTGTAAACTGGATGTTCCAAAAGTTGCAAGGTGGCCGGTATGCTAAAAGCGTAGCGGAAATGCTTACTATGCTGAGTGTTAGTTCGCTATTAATCTATCTTGTGGACTATTTTATTTATATGCAAGACACACCAGACGATCGCATCTGGAATATAATAGACATATACATCATCTGTATCATCTGTACACTTTTATCCATAATCAGTATGCAATACACATACCACAAGCGTTTTGTAAAACTTAAACAAGAGCAAATCGGGCTACGACTAAGCTTACTGCAACAGCAATTAAGTCCGCACTTTATGTTTAACAGTCTTTCCACACTGCAAGGCATGATAGCCTCCGAGCCACACAAAGCGGAGGAATATGTACTCACTTTGAGTGTTATATTAAGATATGTCACCGATAATATCAGTTGTGATCAAGTAGCGTTATCCGAAGCTGTCAGCTTCATAAAAAACTATTCACAATTACTAGAAATGCGTTTTCCTCAACATTTTCTCTTCAAGATTGCTCTGTCAGATATTCCCTCCAATGCTTTCATCATTCCTGTCAGCTTGCAGATTGCTGTAGAAAATGCCATAAAACACAATGGTCACTCCACAAGAAAGCCTTTAGAAATCAGCATAATTATGGATAGTAACTATATCGTAGTAAGCAATCAAAAACAGGCTGTGAGTTTTTCAAACAATACAGAAACAGGCATTGGTTTAACAAACCTAAACGAACGCTACCGGCTACTGACAGGAAAAGGATTGGAAATAAATGATGACAAAGATATTTTTTCTGTAAAAATACCCCTCTTATATGAAAGTTTTGATTGTAGAAGATGAGATTTACAATTTCAATTCACTGAAGAAAATGATTCTCAGCGAATACCCGCAAGTAGAAATCGATGGCCCCGTCACAAATCTGATTGATTTGAATTGCTCCATGCAGAATCAATCATACTATGACATTATCTATTGTGACATTTGCTTAGAAGATGGTATATGTTTCTCTGTATTCGAACAAATGGAAGTAACCGTACCCATAATCTTTACAACTGCATATAGTGAGTTTTCGCTTCGTGCCTTTGACGCTAACGGCATAGGCTATCTTCTGAAACCTATTGATTCCCAAAAATTACGGAAAGCTACCGACAAAGCTCTTTCTATGAAAACAGACTACTCAAATATGGCTGTCATAGTGAAAAACTTCCTCCAGAACGGCAGTAACTCCTACTTGCATTATATCCGGGCTACTACTCATAACGGTATATACATCATCAATCTGACTGATGTAAGTCACTTTGTAGTTGGCGAAAGATATACTTATGCCCTGCTGACAAACGGAACGAAGCATCGTATAGACTACACCCTCGATATACTGATGCAACGACTAAATCCTATAATGTTCTTTCGTGCAAACCGTCAATACATCGTTTGCCGACAAGCCATCAGTCTGATAGAAAACTACGGAAACAGACAAGTTCTATTAAAGCTTAAAGGATATGACGATGTAAAGATACTGATTAGTAAAGAAAAAGTTCCGGTACTCAACAGATGGATTGAGCAGTGAATACAGAAAAAGGAGGAAGTTACACATAGTGTGTCGCTTCCTCCTTTTTTATATCATGAACCAGAATGATTATTTACCGAAACGGATTTTCAGTTTCTCAATCATGTCCTTAGTCATGGCATCCAAGTCGAATTCAGGTTTCCAGCCCCACTCTTCACGGGCACAAGTATCATCCAAAGAATTTGGCCATGAGTCGGCAATTGCCTGGCGCAATGGATCTACCTCATACTTCATCTGGAACTCTGGGATGTATTCCTTAATCTTATTATAGATAATCTCAGGATCGAAGCTCATAGAAGCAATGTTGAATGAGTTGCGGTGAACAAACTTAGAAGGGTCAGCCTCCATGATTTCCACAGCAGCACGCAAAGCATCCGGCATATACATCATGTCCATGTAAGTACCGGCAGCAATAGGACACTCAAAAGTCTCGCCCTTTACGGCAGAATAGTAAATGTCTACGGCATAGTCGGTAGTACCGCCTCCCGGAGGAGTTACATATGAAATCAAGCCTGGGAAGCGAACAGAACGAGTGTCCACACCAAAACGAATGTTATAGTAATCGCTCAACAACTCACCCGAAACCTTGGTTACACCATACATGGTACGCGGATTACGGATGGTGTCCTGAGGTGTATTGTCTTTAGGCGTGTTATTTCCGAACACACCGATTGAACTTGGAGTAAACACGGCACATTTCATGGTACGAGCCACCTCAAGCACATTAAACAAACCGCCCATACCGATTTTCCATGCCAACTGTGGTTTAGCCTCTGCCACAGCCGACAGCAAGGCTGCCAAGTTATAGATAGTGTCGATTTTGTATTTAGATACAGTCTCGGCAATCTGCTGCTCGTTTGTGATATCCACGATAGCACTCGGACCAGACTCTTTCAGCTCGCCGGTAGGCTCAGCTCCCGGAATGTAACCTGCTACAATGTTGCCATTGTATAAACTTCTCAACTTCATGGTCAACTCAGAACCAATCTGACCTGTTGAACCAATTACTAATACGTTTTTCATGCTATAATTTCTTTATTGCTATAAAATAAATGTGATGCACAAAGATAATATATTCTTCTTGATATTTTCTGATAATATTCGGGAGATTTTATTCGTTAATTCAAAAAAAAATAAGACCTTTGTATGTAGATCCTAATATAAATACATTATGTACGGTAAATTTAAAGACTTTTTGGCTCAAGAGTTAGCCAATATCGAGGCTGCAGGCCTCTACAAGAGAGAACGTATTATTACTACTCCTCAGCGTGCAGACATCAAAGTAAATGCTGGAGAAGGTGTTTTGAACTTCTGTGCCAACAACTATCTGGGACTGTCTGACAACACACGCTTGATTGAAGCTGCCAAAGCGGCTATGGACAGCCACGGCTACGGTATGTCTTCTGTTCGCTTCATCTGCGGTACTCAGGATTTGCACAAACAGTTGGAAGCAGCCATCTCGGATTACTTCAAGACAGAAGATACCATCCTTTATGCAGCTTGCTTTGATGCAAACGGTGGTCTCTTCGAACCACTGTTGACCGATCAGGATGCCATCATCTCGGATTCATTGAACCACGCTTCAATCATCGACGGTGTGCGTCTGTGTAAGGCGAAACGTTATCGTTATGCCAATGCTGATATGGCCGACTTGGAGCGTTGTCTGCAGGAGGCTCAGGCACAGCGTTTCCGTATCATCGCTACAGACGGAGTATTCTCTATGGACGGTAATGTGGCTCCAATGGACAAGATTTGTGACTTGGCCGAAAAGTATGATGCTTTGGTAATGGTTGACGAGTCTCACTCTGCCGGTGTGGTTGGTCCTACCGGTCACGGTGTTGCCGAGCAGTTCGATGTTTACGGCCGCGTAGATATCTTTACCGGTACATTGGGTAAAGCATTTGGTGGTGCCATGGGTGGCTTCACTACCGGTAAGAAAGAGATTATCGACATGTTGCGTCAGCGCTCTCGTCCTTACTTGTTCTCTAACTCTGTGGCTCCTGCCATCGTGGGTGCAAGCATCGAGATGTTCAAAATCTTGAAGGAGAGCAACGCTTTGCACGACAAACTGATGGACAACGTGAACTATTTCCGCGACAAGATGATTGCTGCCGGCTTCGACATCAAGCCGACTCAGAGTGCCATCTGCGCCGTAATGCTGTACGATGCTAAGTTGTCTCAGGATTTTGCAGCCAAGATGCAGGAAGAAGGCATCTACGTAACCGGTTTCTACTATCCTGTAGTTCCGAAAGACCAGGCTCGTATCCGTGTACAGCTTTCTGCCGGTCACGAACGCGAACACTTGGATCGTGCCATCGCTGCTTTCATCAAGGTGGGCAAGGAACTGAACGTAATTAAATAAACCGTAGTACTTCTTTTAGAGAAGCGGACAAACGGATAAAACAAACGGAGCAGACCCGTCAGCAGAATATTTTCTGACTGCAGGGATCTGCTCCGTTTTTTTGTGCTTCGCGCATCGAGACACCTATTTTTTTTACGGAAACAGCTCACAAGGGGTGACATGACCGCTGCGGATACGCCAGGCATCGGGATAGAGATTATTGGCCCGATTGCCTATTTGCTTGGCAAAGCCCAAGGGAAATTGCTTGTAGGTAAGCAGCACATAACCTTTGGGAAGATCGGCCGGCAGCACCAAGGCTTCCTTGCGTAAATATGCGATGGCCTGGTCGTAGGTGAGTTCTGCCTGCACAAATGCCTCGCGACGGCAGGCACAACTCAAAGCTAATCCCTGACGAGGCATCCAGTCGCGTCCTTTCAGTTCGGCAACGGGCACACCGGCATGCAACACCGATGCGCACTCTTTAATGGCTTTGCATGCCTCGGCCCAGCAGGAAGAAACGGCATAGGCCTCGGTGCCTTCGGCAAACCATTCCCACGAACGGCCGTCAATCCATGGTTCCAAAGCATTGAAAGAAACAGCCGGACGTTCGTTTTTCCCTTTTTTATTCGTTTTGCGGGGCAGGCATTTGCGCCATCCTTCACCAGCCTCATCGGCACAGCCGTGTTTTTGCAACAAGGCCAGGAAGAATCCCTCACCGCGTGTCCATCCGGGCAAGAAGTGATATACGGGCAGGTTCCGGCCGGTAAGGTCGCCTTGCACATTCCATTCCGCAGCGCAAGCTATCGGCAGAAGGTCGGCCCCAAGCTCCTTGGCTATCCACAAAACATTGTCCTCATCCTCCATAGCGTTAAACGTGCAGGTGCTATAAACAAGAAAGCCGCCGGGTTTCAGCGTGGGCCAGATATCTTCGATGATGGAACGCTGGCGCGCATGACAGAGATTTACATTTTCTGGACTCCAGTCGGCAATGGCGCCTTCGTCTTTTCGGAACATGCCTTCACCGGAACAGGGCACATCGGTAACGATTACATCAAAAAGATGTTCCAAGGGGGTGAAATCGGCAGGAAAGGCTTGTGTCACCATCCCATCGGGATTGCCCCACTTTTGCATGTTTTCCGAAAGCACTTGGGCACGCGGTCGCATCGGCTCGTTGCTTACCAAAAAACTGCCCTCGGGCAAAAGGCTGCGCAAATGAGTGGACTTTCCGCCGGGTGCTGCACAAAGGTCCAGAGCCATCAGCGGACTGTCGGACGACAAACGGGAAGCTATGCTTTTAAAGGCTTGCTCCAAGAACATCGAACCGGCTTCTTGTACATAATAAGCTCCTGCATGAAGCAGAGGATCGAATGTAAACGACGGGCGCTCATGCAAATAATATCCGGTGGCACACCAGGGCACAGGCTCAGAGCCGGATGCCGGCAAGGATAATTCCCGACCGTATGATTTAATCTTTGCTTCGTTCATACGGATACTTACTTGAGGGGCTTCTTGCAGTCCCTGTTGCAAACGGTTGCTGGCTTCCTGGCCCATCAATCCGTCCATATAGTCGATAAACGCTTTCGGTAGTTCCATGTTTTTTTGTTTAATCATGCATATCTTTTTGCAAAGGTAGTGAAAGGTGACTGATGTGGCAACGCTGATAACAAAGTTTTCTGAACAGGAATACTTCCTAACCTCAGAATGTGTACATTCAAAAGAAGAAAAGTGTACGTTCTGCTTAAGATGGTGTATGTTTAAAGGTAAGGAGGAAAATATTCAAATAAAGAAAAGTGAACGTTCAAGCGGATTTCCGAATCCGTTTGCAAAAGAGAGTGGCGGATTTCCGAATCCGCCGGATTCAAATCACAAAACCATCCAAAAGCGTATTATTATGACAAATTGCACAAAACAGGGCACATTTCGTAACAACACATTGCCTTATTTTTAGGTCAAAGAGCGCATCGGCTGCATAGATATGCATAAAATATTGCATAAAACAAGAGGTATTTGACATTTTATGCAATTCATCTCATGACATAAAATCATTTATATCATGAGATAAAAAAATTATTCTCATGATATGTTTTGAAACAAGTCTTGGAATATTTTCTGCTTGCCGGTATTTGGGCAAAATTCTTTTAAAACAGAAGGCAAAAAACGGCTTATTTTCTTCTGGAAGACAACGATACGCTGCACAGAAAATCCACCTCAACTACCTATTATACAAAAATATACACTCAGAATAAGCCCTCTGAGTTTGCGTTATTCTTCATCAAGCGGCAGCAAGCTCCGAAATACAGCACGCACAACACATCCCAACAGACAAAATGTCAACTCGAATTTTCTAACAGAAAAAGAAGAGGCAGAATATGGTAATACCAAACAAACGGCTTAACTTTGTCTCCCAAAAACAGAAAAATCCCACAAATATGAAACAGTATCTTGACTTGGTCAATCGGATTCTTACAGAGGGAACCGAAAAGGACGACCGCACCGGAACGGGCACCATCAGTGTGTTCGGACATCAAATGCGCTTTAATCTCGAAGAGGGCTTCCCCTTGCTGACAACCAAAAAGCTGCATCTCAAATCTATTATCCACGAATTGCTGTGGTTCCTTCAAGGCGACACAAACGTGAAGTATTTACAGGACAACGGCGTGCGCATCTGGAATGAATGGGCTGACGAGAACGGCGACTTGGGTCATATTTATGGGTATCAATGGCGCTCATGGCCCGACTATAAAGGAGGATTCATCGATCAAATCCAAGAGGCTGTGGATACCATAAAGAATAATCCCGACTCCCGACGAATCATTGTCAGTGCCTGGAACGTGGGCGACCTGGACAACATGAACCTGCCGCCTTGCCATGCTTTCTTCCAATTTTATGTGGCCGACGGACGCTTGAGCCTTCAGTTGTATCAGCGCAGCGCAGATACTTTCCTGGGGGTACCGTTCAACATAGCTTCTTATGCCCTGCTGTTGCAGATGATGGCACAGGTCACCGGACTGAAAGCGGGTGATTTTGTACATACCTTGGGCGATACGCACATTTACAAGAACCATTTGGAACAAGTGAAACTGCAGCTCACTCGCACTCCTCGTCCGCTGCCCCGCATGGTGATTAACCCGGATGTAAAAAATATCTTCGATTTTAAATACGAGGATTTCCAGCTCGAAGGCTACGACCCGTGGCCGCACATCGCCGGAAAGGTTTCTGTTTAATCTAATCTTTTATTGTATTTGCTTATGATGACAATTATTGCTGCCATTGCACAAAATAATGCCATTGGCTTTGAAAATAAACTGATTTACTGGCTACCCAACGATCTGAAGCGCTTCAAAGCACTGACTACGGGGCATACCATCGTGATGGGACGCAAAACTTTTGAGTCGTTGCCCAAAGGGGCATTACCCAACCGACGCAACATGGTATTGACCCGGCAAACGGACTTTACGGCTCCCGGCATCGAGGTGTTTCATTCACTGAAAGAGGCACTGGATGCTTGCCTTCCAGACGAGGAGATTTATATCATCGGTGGAGAAAGTTTGTATCGGGAGGCTTTACCGCTTGCCGACCGTCTTTGTCTGACTCATATCGAAGACACCCCTGAGCAGGCGGATGCTTTCTTCCCCGAAATAGACAAACAGGTGTGGAAAGCTGAACAGGAGGAAGCGCATGATACAGACGAAAAGCATCAGTTCCGCTATCGTTTTACGGATTATATCCGATGCGAATAGCCGTTTACCCTATCTATTTAGTCCGGTAATTCCATAAAGGATATTCCGGACTTTTTTATTTATTAAACAGGCGTTTCGTTGTATCTTTCGTCTTTTTTGTTACTTTTGCAACAGGAGTTTTTAAATCAAGATGCCTATGAAAAAGAAAGGATTCACCAAAGTGTTGCTGCTCTTGCTTGCAACAGCGGGAATACAATCGGGATATGCGCATTCCGGACAAACGAATGTCAAACCAATAACACAAATCACCATGAAAGAAATCGTAACATTGCCTCCTCTAAACTATAGCATGACGGCCCTGGCACCCGTAATCAGCAAACAAACTTTGGAATATCATTATGGCAAACATTTCAAGGCGTATGTTGACCAACTGAACAAATTGGTTCAAGGCACCGAATTTGAGAATATGACACTTACGGAGATTATCCAAAAATCGCCCGAGGGTGCTCTTTTCAACAATGCCGGTCAGGTGTTGAACCATGCCCTGTATTTCGAGCAGTTTACTGCCACGAAAATGGATGCCGAGATTCTTCCCAAAGGAAAACTCATGAAAGCCATCGAACAGAACTTCGGTGATTTCATTACCTTTAAAAAGGCAATGAGTGATGCTGCCGTGAAACTTTTTGGTTCGGGCTGGGCGTGGCTGGTACAGACTGAGGACGGAAAGCTCCAGATTGAGCAGTATTATAATGCCGACAATCCGGTGAAACATAACCAAATTCCCATCCTCTGCATTGATGTGTGGGAACATGCTTATTATCTGGACTACCAAAACGGACGTGCCGAATACGTACAAAAGATATGGGACATCATGGATTGGGAAACCATCGGAAAAAGAATGAAATAAATTAGTCTGCCAAGAAGTGCATTCAAATGAAAAGTGTACCTACTGCTTAAGTAAAGAACGTGTTCAATTAAACATAATGCACGTTCGGAGAAAATGAGTGAACGTTCAAGCGGATTTCCGAATCCGCCTGCAAAAAGAGAGGGGCGGATTTCCGAATCCGCCGAACACACTAGCAAAACATTCTTAGAAGGATTTAAAATATGCGGAAGAAATAGCCACCGGATTGCAAATCCGATGGAACGTTTTCATTTGGAGCACTGAAACATAAAAGCCACGGGCTGCAAGGATTCTTCCTTGCAGCCCGTGGCTTTTATCATATCGTGTTGCACAATCCTGCCGTTACGGCACGGCAACCTTCATTGTAGTATGCTTGCCATTTGCCAAGACACAATGCAGCAAAACGGTTGTTCCTTGCGGCACGGTCACCATCATGCGGTTACCCTTCGTCTGCTGTTTGCTACACAAAGTACCCGACAGGGTGAATACTTCCACCGAACGGAGCTCAGCTCCTTGAGACGTAAGCTGCATACGACCGTTTCCGAGATATTCGGCATATACCGAAGTCTGCTGTGCAGCCTGTATGTTGCGGTTGGATACAGGACGCAAAACGAAGCGGCCTACCGTGGTACCCACACCGGTCAATGTCACAGGTTCATCCAACGGATAGATATTGTTGTTGGCACGGTCGTACAATTCCCACGCATCGGCTTGCATCGTTCCTTGTGCCTGACAGTACACCGTGATGGTATCTTGCTTGTTTGCCAACAAACCTAACGGGATTTCTCCGGAAGGCACAGTCAGCATATCATAAGCTTTATCATTCAATGCGGCGAACAATGCCAAGGTAGGACGTACATCACCGTCCAACAAGCTTTCAGCCTCTACCGTCATACTTGAATCAGCCAACAGGATAGAAGCATGCTTTTCTGCGCAGCGTACCTGCAACTGCAGTAACGAAGTTTTCGCAGGTTTCTCTGTTTGCTCTTTCGGTACTGTGTTCAGCATCATAGCACGTGAGATGATTACTTCCTGATTGGTACCGCTTCCGTTCATTCCGATAAAGAAAGACTCCAACGGATGAATCACAGGCTTACCAATGACTGAAATGGAATCATTAGGAACACCCGTAGTGGTTACCAGAGTACCCGTAGTTCCGTCTTTCTGATAAGAAACGTACGTGTAGCCGTTATAGCGATACAGCGTCTTCACATCTGTATTCTCCTCCAGGAAGGTAGCGATGTCCAAGTCGGACATAAACGGATTGTTCACGACAAACTGACTGGAAGCTTCTTCGGTTGTTGCCGTCAGCTTGAGTTTTCCTGCTGCATCAAACGGGCTGTCTGCCTTGAGTGATTCGTAATTAGTATTCGCTTGCGCTGTTTTCTGTTCGTAGATAAAACGAGTATTGTCCGTACGTACTAACTGCACACTGTCGCCATATTTTGTTTTATCAGTATTGGGTCCTCCGTCAAACTCAGGCAACACAACATCGCCCGGCGTATAGTAGTGGTAGACAGTATGTTGTTTCGGCAGGCGGATAATCACCGGATTGTCCGGCGATAACTTGCCGTTGTCCACCCAAATAGAGAATCCGTCTTTTTGCACATATTCATGTGCCATGGTGTTAAACACCTTAGACCAACCAGCCTCTTGGGTTTCTACCTTTTCCAGTCCGGCAGCAGCATAGATGTCGTCTCTCTTTTCCCCTTCAGAGAAATCGATATTATCCAACAGACGTACCCACGGATTGGTTTTCCACATACGCTGGAACACCGAAGGATGGAAACGATTCTGCGGTGTATTGTCGTTATTCAGATCGACAAACTCCAATCCTGTCTGCATGCCGTGCATATTTCTGGGCACAAACATATCGCCTGTGTAGGTATGTTTCAGCGGAGCGGCAAACAGATAATAGCGGTTAGGCATCATGCGCACATCCACCCATGCCTTATGGTAGGCAAGTTCCGGGATGTTTACCACCTGAGCCGGATTATCCTCGTCGGCTTCTTTTGAAGACTTGAAGTAGATTCCGTCGCAGCAATAGGTGTCCAACGGTGCAGGAACCAAGGTGCCATCCTCTAGCTTCGTAGGCTCCAAAGTAGGCAGAACCGGATATTTAGTGGCTCCGTCCGGAATAATCACATTCGTACAGCAGTACGGATCGACATTTCCCTCCCAGTTGTTCGGCTCATTCCAGTTGGTGTTCAACGGAGTTTTGCGCCATTGCGTCTGAGTTGGATGCACAGTATAGGTCACACCATCCAGATATTGTTTGGCATCACCATATACCATAATATTCATACCCACACCGGCCTTTTTGGTAGGAATCTTCACCTTGAACGGTTCTCCGCCCACTTTTATCGAATCCTTTGAAAAGCCCTGATCCGGGGCCACTACCTTAATCATATAGTCTGCATGAGAAGAAGGTACTGTACCCGTAAGTAGAATAGAATCGCCCACACAGACTTTCGAAACTTGCAAGCCTAAATCCTCGCTGCAGTTCGCAATCGGATCCATGCAATCGGGGATGCCGTTCAAGTTTTTGTCGTTGCGGAAGAACAGACCATAGAGTTTATAGGAGTTCAGGGCATTGGCAATTCCGGCAAAGGTGATGCGCACCTCATCGAAATTCTTGGTTGGCTGATTCACCAGATAACTCTTATCTCCGTAACCAATCAAATTCAATCCCAACACGCCCCAATTGTCAAACTTATCACCGGTACGTTCTCCCTGGTAATAAGTTTCCACGGTCATCCACGAACCTACGTCCACACTAGCCAGGAAAGTCTTCGAATCCATCACAATACCAAACTGATTCTTATAATCCAATGTCTTGCCTAACTTCACGGTCACCACCATGCCGCTACCCACCTGCACGGTGTTCTGATAGCGGAAATAGGTTTCCATATCATTATCCAACAGATAAGACAGATTCTGTACGACACCTGCCACTGAGGCGGTCTGGAATTTCAAATCGGGATAAGCCGTAGCTCCATTGTCCGTGGTAATGCTTCGGGCACATTTCAACGGATTGCCGCAATCCAGCGACGCATCTTCGATAAAGCCATAATAGATATTGATGATGGAAATATCCAATTTCAATACACCGGCAGTCCAAAGTATGAACTCGTCAAAGTCAATTGGGTTGTCGTCTTTGTCGTTGGCAGGCACTTCAATACTGAAGCGCACTTTCTGTGATTGGTCACCTTCAATCAGTCCCACACCAACGGCATTGGTGGCATCTATCATTTTTCTATATACTTCTTTACCGTCTTTATAGCAACGAATCTGGAAGAACTGCAGCACATCGGCATTTAAGAATGTAGACTTACTTTCTACAATAAAACCGATTCGCTTGTTCTTTCTGACACCTTCTTTTTCGTCGGATAACTTAAAGACACCATTAGTCTTTTTAATTCCGATTACACCAAGATTGCTGGCTAGGGACAAACCACCTGTATAGGTGGCATAATTTTGCAAAGAGTCATCCAAGATTTTTTCCGCATTTTTCAAATCACTAATTGAAATCAACGAACCACTAATGCCATGTAAATCGTTCGAAAGTACGTATTCCTTTTTAGTAAGAGAATTAAGAAGTGGCTCGGCACAGCCCACGTCATACGAACTTATGCCGCGAGTCTGAACAACTGTATCCGTACACTGGGGAACGTGCTTGCAACCTACAGAAGTTGCCACAAACGTGCAAGTGCTTGGCACCTTACAATGGTAAGTAACCTTTCCGCTGGGTGTAACTGATACACTGTCCTTTGGCAAGGGAATATCTGTTCCATATTCGAAAGCTTTATCCAGTTTCCATTCCACCGACAATTTCGGATTCGACAAAAGCTGATAAGTAGCCTGAGTGGTACAAAGTTCAGCATTGACTGAAGGGTTGATATCACAGCGGTGCGGCACCTCAGGTTTTTCGTTTACGAAACCATAGTACACACCCAGATTTCCCAGATTGGCACTCACTACGGTATAAAAAGCCAATTCGGCAGCATAGAACTCTTTCTTGGCAATAACAGAAGAGGTCATCTTTCCGCCTTCGCCTACTGTCAAGGAGAGCACACCCGCCTCAACTCGTTCGGTCTGCGTGGTACCATCGGTATTAAAAACTTTTATCTCTACATAGTTTCCCAACTTTAAGTTCAGAGCCGAAGCATTCTGATACAGGAAACCCACTTCGCTTCCGGCAGGGAACACTACGGTAGGTTTTGGTTTTTTATTTTTTATTCCACAAGCAGGTTCTGTAGAGTCGGTAGAAAGTTTCACGGCTCCCTTGTAACCGATGGACAGAATATTGGTCACACTACAAGAGTTATTCTTATTGTCATCCACCAGTTTGTTCAATTCCGAATTGATAATCGGTAAGGGAATCAGCACGGGCACGGCAGCACCTTTTGGTGTCATAACAGCATTTTCGCCATTCTGACCAGCCTGGTTGGTAGCAGCGGCATATTCTTTAATGCCATTGGTCGTGAGCATACACTGACGAGGTTTTCCGACAAAAGCGTATTTGAACTTCAGTTCCTTGATGACACTGAGATCCAAACCACCACTGATGTCCAAATAAAGTTCGTCGAAGTCCTCTTGTGGGGTACAAGTCAGGTTCACCGCCATATTGTCGCTTCCCGGAATTTTAATCAAGTCCAGACCTACGCCACTGCCAGCCTGTCCCGAAGAAACGGGGTAAGTGGCAATAAGCTTACCGTTGTTGTAGGCGCGGATAGTGAACAGCTGAATCACACTCAACGAGAGCAATCCACCGCTTTCGCTGGATACCATGCAAACTCCCGCTTCGGTACCGGCAGCATAAGTATGCTTCACGTCCTTCACACTGAACAGAGGCTGCTCGGTAACACCAACAGCCACACCGGTAGTGAAGGTTGCAAAATTGTCTAAATCCTCGTCAACCAGATGTTCCAAGTGCGAAATGCCGGAAAGCAACTGCACATTCGAAGCGAATTGATTGACGATACAGTCGGGGCCCACCAAAGCACGGCGGCCGCCCAACATCTCTTGCGTAATGACTTTGTCTGTCTCTTGTGACAAAGCTATCATGGGAAGCCACAAGAAAAACAGCATCGCAAGTGCTGATATGTTTCTTATTCTTTGTGCCATAATTGTTAAAAATTATCTATATCATTCAAATGATTTCCATCTGCTTCAATCATATAATCCTGATTTCTTCGGAAATAGAAGGTTTTGCCACTGGCTCCCGGATCAATTACACCCGTTGCCTGATTGCCGTTGGACATAGATGGAACTGCTATATAGCCATTATACAATCTTCGTTCAGTAGCAATATGATTTAGACTCTTTTTATTTGTTGTATATCTATAACCCAAACGAGAAATCGTTGGTAAGACATAAAAACTAAACCGAAGGGTATTGATTCCTTCCAAACATTTTGATTCTCCACAAGCAGCAGTGAAAGTATGGCTTCCTCCAAATTTATCAGACAATGGCTCTAATAGAGGTGCATCCGGAAAGATAAAGTTATCATAAGAATTAAGCTTTACTTCTGTTCGCAACGAATCTAACATATAGGAAAAGATACAGACATGACGCGAGCTATAATCACATATTTTATGCAAATTCGTAATATTAACCGTCACACGTGCTACCCCACGATACATAACCCCTTGTACTTTATTCTCATTGGCAAAAGTAATTGTATCAGTTTGGGTGTCAAGGGTATCAGCTGTACGAAAGACTCCATAAAAAATTTCAGGTGTCTGTACCCAATAGCCGGTAATATCACCTTTCCTTTTATCTGTAAAGTGTTCATGTAAATCTGAGTAGGGTCGTTTCACCAACTGCAGTTTTACAGCTGAGAGTGTAGTATTCTCATTGATACCATTTCCATCTGCCCCTTTGATGCGGAACCAATCCTTTTCATTCATAATTGGATTTTCCACAGGGTGGACAATATTCCTTGCTGTATCATAACCCAAAGCAAAGACACGATATTCATAGCCCTTCTTTTTGACAAATGAACCAACGGCCTTCTTTAAGGTATGATTCAAACCCGTATCCGGCAATACATCATTAATGGTTTTACCGATAATCTTTCCTTCTGCATCAAACTCAGCTGAATTTTCAACATCGAAACGAAACTCCTCATTATTTTCTACATTGCGACTAAATACCATCAGCGCAATCTGATTCACACTACATTTACCTTTAATAGTGGCAACACTACCAATATTAGGAGGTAAATCGCGACTGAAAGGATCTCTGCCTGTCGGTTCACCACCGATACGAATTTCTAATTGCTGTACTTTCTCCTCCGTCTGTTCGGCAGGTGGGTTTGGGTTCACTTCCAATTCCTCGTTACTGCAAGAAGTGCCGCCAAACAATCCCCACAAGAACAGGACGCACAGCGTAAATATGGTTTTGTTTCGCATATTATTCATATTTCAGTTTTTAATTTACATTGACAACATTGCCCCATTTATGGAAACCTTCCCACGAAGGATCCACAAAGAAATAAGTTTCTGTTTCACCGGTACTTAAATCAATCGGCTCATCGGCTGTACCGATTGTGTAGTAGTTGTTCGCCACAATAGGATAACGACGCTGTTTATTCAAAGCATCCGCATTGGGTTTTTGATTGCCAATAATGCCGGTACCTAGGTCAGTATCACTGCGCGTCAAACCTTTGGTTGTATAAGATTTCTTATAGAAAATGCGTCTTTTATCTAATATCGTATTATCGGAAGCCAACAGCAATACATACATAGTGGCTTTATCTTCACCAACAGCTCCGGGAGCCGGAAGAACATAAGAGGCATTCGACGCAAAATCTACTTTCTGCTCCTGCTGCTCTTCCTTGCCCGTTACTTTCTTGTTCTGCGGAAACTCCTCCTTAGGTATCTCAAAGAACGTGCACGAATCTAAGACTGCCGGATCTATTTTGTGTCCTTTATCCGGAATCTGAGAAGAATTTGACGTAGAAGGATTGCGGTTATCATAATCCATGAATACCCCATCTTTGGGCTGTCTCTCGAAGAAAGGCACAGCAGTATTTTGGGCTTGCCAATAAACCACCCGCAAAGATGTGACTTCCTTATGCTCTATTTTATCGGGAATTCTACGGAAATATCCTTTGATTCCTGCCACACGGCGGTAAAGATGCAGTTTCACCCGAGAGTTGACCTGACCGCCTCGCAACGTAACCGTACCGGCAAAGAGTTCGGAATGATGAATCTTGTCCATCGTCATGCCTTGTTGCAATTCAGCATAACAGGTGCCAAGAGTCTTACCTTTCAAATCCAAAGGATTCAATCCATAGGTTTCAGTTGAATTTTTTATAATGACAGTAATTGTATCGTGGACATCTACAGTTGTTGAATCGACCACTTTTATAGTTTTTTCATCTGAGCCAATGGCTAAGAAAGTATAGGTATCACCGGGTTTGTTATTCTGCATCCAATCTTTAGGCAAAGTGATACGCTGTACTTGCGTAGGCGCACCGTTTGTTTGCGCCTCTTTAATGGCTTGATTCCAGTTTACTTCATCAAAAGACATGGAATAGATGCATTTGGCACCTAAAGTATCTGTCGGATTTTCATGATGGAATATATATAGCGATACACGAGTTACGTGCTGCACGGGATGCGGTCCGGGCAAGGTAGTGCGCGAGGCAGCAACCAATCCCGAAGATACATGCAGTTCGATTGCCGGTGCATCGGAGTTGAAATCCTCCTCTTCGGTACAACCCGTAAAGAGTGTACCGAAGAGACAGAACAGCAAGAAACGACCTACTATTTTTGTTTTCATTATTATCTTGTTTTTAATAACTGATCATCTTAAAGCTTTTCACGGTACCGTCGGACAGGCAGACACGAATGAGATTGCATCCGCGCGCTATCTTCAGGTTGTCTAAACGCGGTGCGTTGCCGACCCACTGACTAACCCGGGCTCCCTCCATCGTGAATACTTCGCAACGAAGCAAGGTGGTGGACAAAGGAGCCTGCACAGAAACACGGTTTGTGGCTGTGCGCTGCAACAGCACTTCTTGCTTAGCGGCTTGCAAAACATCCATTCTGTCGCTGCGAACCAGGGCAAAGCGTCCCACATTGGTATCCATGCTGTTGAAATGTACGGTGTTCACTGAATCACAAGCATAGACGGTGTTGGTCCAGGCATCGTATAAACTCCAAGTCTTGCCGGCAGTTTGCTGTAGCGAAACAGTCAACGGGGCGGGCTCTTGAAGTGTCATACCCAACAGGATGACATCTGCATCAGGACATTGCTGAATATCGGTTGCCTGATTTCCGGCAAGGGTATAAACAACAACTTTTGGTTTTACGTCGTCGTCCAACAGCAAAGCGGCATCTTCTTGAGCCTCATAAGCTTCGGAAGCCTCAGCTTGGAAAACTACTTTTGCTTGTGAACGGATGCTGTCTGTCTGTGCCTGTACCACTACGGTCGGTACTTCTTCCTTGCGGTTCGGACGGATGCGCAACGGCTGTTTGCCTTGTGTCTGTGTTTCGAGCATGGCTTCCGTAAAGGATATATCGACAGTCTTAGCTGCATCTTTGACCGTTACGAAGAACGACTGCATCGGAGCAATGGAAGTCCACTCATCTGTTCCGTTGGTCAGCAGTTTTCCGTCACTCTCTATCATAGAGTTGGCAGCATTACCATCGTAAACCTTTACCGAAGTGATTGTTGCATTTTCCTTAAGGAATTCCTGAATGTTGATATGCGCCATAAACGGATTACCCACCAAGAACACAGTACTGGTTTCGTTCTCAGGTGCTGTGTAGTGCAATTTCAATGGCCAGTTTTTCAAGCCATCGGTAAACAAGCGTCCCGTATGCTGTCTTCCCAAAGTTTCATACATATCCGTTTGCAGGTTATCCTTATTATAGTAGTAGTACCTGGTATGTTCCTTTGGGAAACGGAAGCGAGCCTTCGTAGCAGAAATTTCTTTCTTTTCTGCTTTGAATGAGAATCCCTCACCCATTTGGTATTGATACTTCATCGCATTAAACGGAGGCGTCCATTTGGTTGTCTCGATTCTGACCACATGGCCACTTCCATTCTGTGCATCGGTTTCACCTGTGATGTCATTATTCGGAAGAACAACCGGTGCCGATGTAGCCCACAAACGATGGTAAGCGGTTGGTTCTTTGCGCGATTCAGGTGCGGTGGTTTCATCCAATTTCGTGAAATAAGGATTGTTCTGATTACCATATTTCTCCTTCGGAATGAAGAAGTCACCGGTATAGGTTTCCTGAAGCGGCGATGACAGCAGATAATATCTTCCGAAAGACAATTCCAAGTCTGTCCATGCTTTGCTATAGTTCAGATGCTGTGTTCCCAACATCTCTGAGCCGAACTCAAAATGAATGCCTTGGCAACTGTTGAAGTCTGCCGGAGCAGTACCCGTTAGTTCATATTCCTTTAATACCGGGAAGACAGGACTGTTGGAAGGGATTACCACATCCGAGCAGCCAATTACCGGCAGTCCGCGGCTCCAGTTGTTCCAATCATTCCAGTCAGAGGATTTGTTCTTCGGAGCCCAACGGGTCAGTGTCGGGTGAATCACAAAGAGCAATTTCGCCGGCTGAATTAAAGGCTGCCCCAATACAGAAACAATCAGTTCGTAACGTCCCTCTTTTAAGTTGGAATCAGTCAAATCTAATTTAGCAGAACCTTTGCCCTGCGCATCACAAATGATGAGATTTACAGCGATTTGCTTTTGCGCATCGATGTTATTCAAGGCATAAAGCAACGTATCCTCAGGACTTGCCGTAACCTCTAAACTGAGAACCTCGCTTGTGTTTGAAGCACACAAGCTGTTCATATCAGCGGCAAGCGCAGGCTTGACAACCAGGTCAATAGGTCTCTTATCGAAATCGGGGTCTTCCTGATCCGAAAGACCATCACCATCCGCATCGGCATACGTATAAAAGCCTAAATAGTCCAATGCCTTGGCTGCCGCAAGTACTTGTCCGTTTTGCAGACGAATTTCGTCAATCGGCTCTTTGGAATAGCAACATACGCTGACGATATCCGACCAACCGATTACATCGGCTCCCAAAACAGTTCCTTTTCCACTTTCTGCCACCAATGCGCCCTGATGATAAGCTTGAATGCGCATCTTGGAAATCAAATCCACATCTGCCAGCGCTGCCGGTTTGCGGAACAGGAATCCGACCCAGTGCTTGGCACCAAATGCTCGTCCGGTCTTTATGGCGATATCCGTAGAGCCAATGGCATCAGCCACAGAATAAGAAATTGCCGTGTGACTGGTATCTCGCTCTGTTTTCGAAATCGTTTCGCCATCCACCAGATAACCCAAGTTTGCCATCACGGTAATGGCTTTTACCAATCCGGCATTTCCTGTTTCGGCATAATGAATCTGAGCACCGGTAGTGTTCGTAGTCAGCGGCAAGACACCCAAATGATCCATCGGGTCTGTCGACAATATGTATTTGGTATCTGTTGCCGTAAAGGCTCCGTAAATTTTCAGACTCTGATTGGTCAAATCCAGGTTGAGCACACCCGACGTAAAGAGTACGAAGGAGTCGAACTTACCTTGATGTTCTTCCGGCACGGGAATGGCATAGCGTACCATACCGCAGCCCGGAGCGCCTAACAAAGAAGCGTGTACCGTAGAGTTCTGCTGCAAGGCTGAGTTATAAATCTCCTTCCCATTATTATAGAGTGCAATATTATAGAACTTCAAAACATCGGCACCCAACAGCGTAGGCGGTGTCTCGACCATAAAACCAACGGCTTTCACCGAATCAGAGAACAAACCTTCATTCTTTTGAATGCCCACAACTCCGGTATGCCCGGCTAACTGCAAACCCTTGGCATAACGGGCATAGGTAGTCAGATTGCCGTCGAGAATATTTTCGGGGAATATTAAATCGTCAATAGGAATCAAAGCGCCTCCCTTTGATTCTGCCAGATGCACACCATGCCAATACTTATTAAGCACTGTGACAGCAGCAGCCTTATTGGCAGCTTGTATCATTTCCGGAGTTTTTCCTTTAGTAAGGGTTACCTTACCTTCAACACCATCTGCATCAACAGCTTTGAAAATATAGATGCCGCCATCTGCTTCCTTTGAGAAGGTGATTGTAGCAGTTTTGGATGGTCCTTGCGGTTCAATAGTTACGCCACCTTTCTTTTGGCCGGTAATGTCAGTCTTCGTTTCCAAAGAAAGAATCTGTGTCAAAGACCAAGTTACTTCTTTGCCGCAAGAGAGAGTATAGCGCGCTGCATCGGTATAGAGCAAAGCATCTGCCGATAAATTCGGAAGTGTTTTGCTTGCGGCAGTAGAGAGGTCGAGAGGTTTGGTGTATGCGTAGTAAACAGTTTTGGAAACAGCCAACCCCAATCCGCCAATAGTTAATTTAACTTTGTTCCAAGGTTTGGTAGGGATTGCAGAGATTCGGTGCTTCTTATCAGCTATTATTTGTATATCCAAGCCAGCTTCAGGCACAAAATGTTCTGTTTCTTTACCAGAATTATCAAAGAAAGTGATGGTTTTGGCAACATTAGCACCCAACAAGCCTCCACTCGAAAAAACAAAACCCACTTCTTGATTTGCTATTTGTATGGTGTCAGATGTCACACTGGCAGTGAATAAAGCATCAATAACACTAACTTCTGTATATCCTTTATCAGGATCTTGTGTTATAATTTCGGGTTCAGAAGAAAAGCCTTTACCAACCATTCTTTTTTCTTGAACACCTACAAAACCATAATATACACGGTATGATTCGAATAAGCTGAGATCTACTCCGGTAGTTCCCAACATCACTTCATCAAAGACAATAGGTTTGCCTTCGTTATTCTTTTCAGGGATATCTATAGATAAGGTGGTGGTTGATTGTTTAGACAAAAGACTTAAAGACAATAAACCGAGGTTTCTATCTTCTACAGATTTTGTATATACTAATTTATTATCCAAATATAAAGACACAACTAATGACTTCAGCACGTCTAAATGAAGCGAATGAAATTTGCTGTCCACAACAAAACCGGCTGATTGTCCGCCTTTATATGTATTTTTTAAATCGCGAATGCTGATAATGGGATTGAAACCAACACCCGCAGAAATCAAAGAAGTAGGCATCTTGGCAGAATTCGTTAAGTCAGCATCCAGCACATAATCATATTCTGTGTGCGTTACTTGACTTAACACCTCTACTTCTTCTACAATATCATCTACAACACAATCAGGAGCAAGCAAAGGACGACAGCCATCTACGAGTATAGCCTCCTTAGTTTGAGCCTGCAACTCAAGGGAACAACAGACACATAGTATCCATCCCAAAATCAAAAATAATCTATTCTTCATCTGTTTCATTATCCTCGTTTTTTGTAGCAGCACCTTTGCTATCATTTTATATTTAAAATACCTCTGATGAGTCTGCCGGATATGCTAAGGTATTGAACAGAAACATCAAAAATGTGAATACATGGATTTGTAATACTACTCTAAGCGTTCTGCAAGTGCAAACGTTCCAGTGGATTTGCAATCCGCTTGCAAAAAAGAATAGCGGATTTCCGAATCCGCTGAATACACCAACAAAAGTAACCCAAACACACAAGCAAAACATAGTTTGTAAACGAGTTACACTAAAGCGTGTGGATGAAAAATCCGCGGAAGAAACAACCTCCGGATTACTAAACCGGCGGAACGTTTTCGTTACATAACTAACGGAGAACGTTTTCGTTTGTAATACCGTTTTCGTTTGCGGCGCTTGTTTGCTTGCTAGGGTCTAAGAAAAGCCCTCAAACGATTCTGCCGGATATGCTAAATACCCGACAGAATCATTTCTTTCCTCATTTGAGGGACTTGTTAGCCGACTCATGCCGACATTCCTATTTATTACTCAACTTCCATCTTATGAATAACCTCCCAGTTGTCGTTCACCTGAAGCAAGATATCTTGTTTGGTGTTCAAATCCTGTGGATCTTCTTTACCTTCTTCTGGCTTTTCTGGATTTGGATCAGGATTTGGATCAGGTTGACCAGGCTGTGGCTTTTCCGCTGGATTTGCAGCAACCTTAGTTCCTACACCATACAAGTGGTTACGAAGAACGCTATAAGACTTATTATTTTCTGTCAATGTACTTGGTAACCATTTTTGATTTTTCATCCAAACAGATACAGCTGTTTTTGGTAATTCAGCTTCAGGAAGATTGATACCCCAAGTGCGAACAACTTCTCTCTTATCATTGCTTACCAATTCCAAAGTAAATGTCTGTTCACCACTCAAGTCAGGTTGTGTAAGACCATTTTGGAATGGAATAATGAACTGACCATCAAAAACAGAACCTTTTACAAAAGTCGCTTCATAAGCAGTGCCATCCGTATTCACTTTTGGATTCTTCCAAAGTTGTTTATCAGTATCTTCAAGTAAAACACCATCTACTACTTTATACGCATAACGGTCCAATACGCCATCATTATTTTCATCCTGAAGAGATGAGAACCAATCATTTAGATTAATCGAACTGACAATTTCCTTACCAGAAAATGATTCTGTTCCATTAACAACATCCTTCAATGTGTTTTTTTCACCATTTTGTGCCAATGTCTTATCGTAAAGTTCACCCAATACGATATTCTTGTTTGGTTTAGAAGCCACCAACTGCAAAGTACTACATACGTTACCTGCATTATCTAGCATATAAGGAACATTCTTCACATAAGTGAATACACCGGCTACCTGACGATGCAAAGTAATGCCCTGACTGAATTTTCCTTTTACTTCATCAGAAAACTTAATAGTTGCTTTTCCTGCAAAGAACTCATCAGCCTGAGTAGCGAATGAATTTGAATTAGTAAGCACTAAATTCTCAAAAGTCTTGTCAGTTGCACCAACTTTAACTCCTTCAAGATAATCAGATAAGGTTTGGTTTCCAACCTTGAACTTCGTATCAGAAGAATAGCCAATAGCATAAATCACAAAATTTTTACCTTTTGTATCTTTAATGTCTTTGTTCGTCACCTCAATACGCATTTTGCGACCGTGACCCGAAGCATCATTATAATCTTCGATTTTTGCAGAAGGCTTATTCCATTCTTTGATATGACTCACAGTCATTACCTTACTAGTAGTTGTTTGTTGTGATTCATCTGTTGTATTCTCAACCACAAACACATAAACATTATCAATATTCTGATCAGCTTCTGAAGAAAGCAAAGGTCTTCCGACACGGGCTCCCAATCCGCTTCCGGCATTCTCCACTGCCAGTTCAATTACTTGGCTTGTTGGTTGCGGTTGCAAGCCATCATCTAAGACCTCATTGCTACAAGAAGTCATTCCCCATGTAGCCAATACAGCTGCGCTGTATAACAAACTTTTTTTCATCATAAAATATTAATTTAAGTACAAAAAATTATATGCGTTTTTCTCTCGAATCCCTTATTCGTTCCTAATTATTAATCTACATTCATTCCATGAACCTTCTCCCAAGTGTCATCTACCAATACATAAATATCAAAAACATCCGGTTGCTTTTGATAAACATAACGTACGATGGTCAGTTTATTACGCTTCATTGAGAGTGTAATGTCTTCGGGCTGCCATACCTCTTTGATTGATTCATTACGATGAACAAAGCTCATGTGCATTCCCGACTTGCCTCCTTGAGATGAGGGAGCCAACAATACGGACGAAAGCAACGGCGACTGATTCTGCCAAGGAACTTCAAACGAAAGCGTAACCGGCTTTTGATAGGACAAAAAGGATGTTACCGAAGAATATACATCCCGCACGGTATATTGAGCATGATTAACCGAATCGGGCAACTGCTCTGCCAATACCAACAACTTTCCTTTCGTACGCTCGAGTTCCGAAGTGAAATGGCTTTGCAACATACTGTAGTTTATCGTATCAGTTGCAACATAAATATCACTTGCCTGTGCCGCACCGACATATAAATCCACACAGTCTGTCAATTCTCCTACCGGACGCTCCGTAGGCAGATTACCCCACACGGTCAAAGCATATTGCCCAAAAGGCAATTCCACCGGCAATTCAATAGGAAAAGTTTTAGCCTCTCCCGTCACTTGAATACTTGTCTGCTCCTTAATGACAGCACCCGTATTCACATCACAGATGCGATAGTAGAGCGTAGAAACAAAATCCTTGAAAGGAAGAGATTCATCTTTGGGCATTTCGTATCCGTCAGCATCGGTCACATTCGCATAATTCTTGTCTTTCACCACCACGTCAATCTGTAACGGAGGACAGGTGGACAAATCTTCTCGAATGCACGATGTAGTGAAACATAATGCCACGGGTAATAAAACCAACTTATTCATAACTACACTCTTTATTTATCAAACATATTATGCCAACGGACATCTTGATGATACGGCATGAAATCATATTCGTTGCATGCTCTCTCTCTTAATGACTTATCAGTAACGGCTTGCTGCAGGGACTCGAATAATGGTTCGCATTGCTGCAGGCGAGCATGAATCAGAGCGCGTACATAAGACGGATAGCAACCCTTGTCCTGACACTTTTTCATAAAACGAGCAGCATCTTCGGTCTTGTTCAAGCTCAAAGCAACAATCGAAGCATTGACATCCTCATAAGGCTGCAACAAAGTATATGCTTCGTTCAAACGACGCTGCATGGCACGTACCAAGCCTAAATTATAACGGGCCTCTACCTGAGTACCGCTTTGTTTCTGCAATAATTCTACCGCCTTTTCATACTGATTACGGTATACATAAGTTGCTGCCAATGTATTCAAGGCATAATCTGAAACACTATCCAAACTCTGAAGCACTTGCTCTGCCTCGTGTTCCTTGCCGGCACGAAGCAAAAGAACCGCCAAGTTGTTAGAAGCTACTTGAGACTGTGGAAAGTAATGCAAGATAGTACGGTAGACTTCCATCTTTTCCTCGTCACTTTGCTTTAAGGTAGATACACGAAGCAACTCCTCTTCATTAAAAGCATCGGGGCGAGTTTGATACATCGCAAGCAACTCTTCGTCTGTAGTAAAACTACGTATAGAATAAGAATATACATATTCTACTTTACGGTCGCCTTGCAAATACTGTTGCTTCAACTTATTCCAAAACGGCAATTTTCGAACATAACGTTCTTGTACATCGTCGTTATAAGAAGCATATTGAGTAAGAATTGACTTCAAGGCAACAGAATCAGCATCACCAGCTTGTACCATAGCCTCGAAAACCGGTTGCCATCCTTCGGGACGCGAACCCGAACGAAGCACTTTGCGCTGAGCTTCGGTCAGCGACAAAGTCTTTTCTAACCATGATTGAGCCGACAAAGCACGATTACGGGCCAAAGGTGTATTGATGCGCAACGGACCGTCGGCAGAAGCCAATCCGGTAATCCTCAAGGAGGTGAGCTGCGACAAACTGTCTGTCACAATAGGCCGAAGTGTTTGCAACATCTGATCCATTTCACTGCGGTTGCGACCTAAGTCCATCCGGATGTCATATTTGTTCATATCAAACTGAAGACGGGCCTCGCCTCTTCCCTGACGAATTTTTGGACGAATCACAAACTTCGGTTCCATCCACACAAGGCGCAATGCTTCTTTCTGAATCAGTTCCACAGGATCAACTACTACAGCCATCAAAACAGAATCGGTAGCCGTGCAATGCCCACAGCCGTCTGTTGTAACAAGTCCCACAATAGAACGACCGTTTTGTGAGCCTTCGGGCAATTGTGCCTTTTGATTTACTGTAATCATTTGAGCACGTCCGGTATGCGTCACGGCCTGAGCATAAGGAGCAAATGGATCTGCTGTACCCTCCAACACAGCCGCTCTGTGTTTCTTCTTATTAAAGATAGGAGCGTCGAGCACTATCGGATCGTATTCGGCAAGCACTCTGTTCTGCTCGCGCAATTGAGGAACTACAATCAGTCTGCTGCGTCGCGCCATATAACCGGCAGGCAAGTTTAAAGAAAGATCCATTTGAATATTGCCGCAACTGTCGGGCGTAAGCCGCTGCACTTGCGGTAAAACAGAAATGCCTTTTTCCGCCGAAGAACAAGCCGAGAATAAAACTAACGAAGCGGATAAGAAAAACGAAATACGGTAAAAAGAAATCATCTTCATAGTTCAATTAGTTTTAGAATAAATAAGAAAGAGTAAAGCCTATACGCGTCACACCCCAATAGTTTTTGTGCTTGTTATCGAAACATTTGATACAAGGAGCATCGGGCATTTCTTTATACCACAAACGGGCATAACCTACTCCTAGTGTGGCCTCGATATTCCAATGTGGAGAAAGAATCCAATCATAACCATATGAAATACCTCCACCGGCTAAATAACCATCATAGATTTTGTCCGACCAACCGGAATGGTAATACTGGGCGCCATGAAGGTGAAGACCAATAAAATGACCTTCAAAAGCTTCGCAGAACCAATATCTGGCTTCGGGCTGAACCAGCCAAAAGCGAAGAGCCTTATTGTCTTTGAATGTCCAAGGGTTGTATGCTGCCGACAAATCTACACTGGCACGAGGAGCTAATTTAAGTTCTAGTTGCAAATTGGGCGTGGCAACGAACCAGTAAAGGGCATTTGTTTTCAAAGCTACACGCTGTGCATTTGCACTTAACAAGATCATTAAGCTTGCACATAAAAGCAATATTTTTTTACGCATTTATTAAATGGGCTTTTGATTTGGTGCAAAGTTAATGACAAAAATGTATTCTAAAATTACAAAAAAGTTTCAATTACTTTCAAAAATATTCCAATTTAAGGGAAAGAAAGACCACAAATGGTCAATCTTCCCTTAATTTTAAAGGCGTTTTCCCAAAATTCTGTTTGCAAAAAGTAGCAAAATAAGCTGGGGATGAGAAATGATATTTTTCAGAGATTTCCGAAAAAGGCATTTGTGTTGTCGTAATGTCTTTCAATATTTGTTTGAGCTTACGCTGAAGTATCCAATGATGAGGTGAATCGTGAAACACTTCACGAAAGCGGCGAAGAAACGTGCTGCGCGACATATTGGCATTCTGAATTAATTCATCCACCGTGCTGTATTGATTCGCAAAGGTCAATACATAATATTTGAACGAATTGTTATGCCCCAAAAAGTCTTTGAATAATAACGCTAATTGCTCGGTAGAATAGAAAGTAAGGAGAAGCAGAAAAGCTTCGTCACGCTTCACTTGTTGATAATAAGGTCCATTCATGCCCGTAACATACAACTTTTTAAATTGTTTGAGCATAGAAAGCAACGGCTCACATATACGGAGGGCCCTGAAAGAAGTTATATCTTGCGAAGATAGTATCACATTCTTAAAATATTCTGAGGAAAATTCTCGGCAGAGACTGGATTCCACACTTGTGTCACAAACAACAATCTCGCTTGTGTCAAGTGCTTCAACAGACAGCCCTTTGACTTTGGATACATGCCACATTTCACCTTCACGCAACACAAGCTCAGCTTTTCCACGCTTTAAACGCAGACATCCTTTTAACAAGAAAATAATAAAACTGTGGGCACTGCGAAAGGTATGAATAATGTCCCCATTGGCCAATAGTTTAAATTTAAAGAGATGAGATAACAAAGACTCGCCAGGTGGATGAGCTTCGGGCCTTTTTACAGGTTCGTTAGAATCCATCGAATAAATATTAGTGTAGATGTTTAAGTTTATACAGTAACAAAGATAAACATATTGTTGTTGATTATACAACCACACAACAAACCTTTGAATTTTTTACAAAAAAAAAAAAACAACTATACACTTTGTAACATTTCAGGGGTAATAAAAGCAGTTGTATAGGATTTAGCCCTGGGCCACGGATGTTCCCAATATATTAAAAAGAAAAGGATGCCCAAAAGGCATCCTTTAATTATTCAAACTCGGCAATTTCTTCTTCAATATCTTCGGAAATTCTTCGATCGGTTTCTTTCGTAGCGATGTCATGAATAGGCATCTGACGTGAAAAGGCCTCGTGAAACGAGATTATGGTTTCCGTACGCTGCAGCCCCAGCGGTTGCAGTTTGTCATGGATAATGCTCAACATGTGATTGTTGTTACGAGCATAGATTTTGATAAACATATCATAATCACCAGTGGTATAATGACATTCTACTACTTCTGGGATTTGCTCAAGCGCAGCAACGACGCGATCGAAATCCGAAGGATCTTTTAGAAAGAGCCCCATATAGGCGCATGTGTCATACCCTATCTTTTCGGGATCGAGAATATATCTTGACCCTTTCAAGACACCTAATTTCACAAGTTTCTGAATTCTTTGATGAATGGCGGCACCAGAAACTCTACAAGCGCGAGCGACTTCAAGAAATGGGATTCGAGCATTTGAAGCTATCATTTGAAGTATTTGCTCGTCTAAACTATCCAAATTTAAAGGTTTCATATCAACAAATTTATAGATAGTTACAAAAGTAATAATTTTCGTGATACATACATAAAAAAAAGGGCATTTCTAATTATAGAAACGCCCTTTTTTAATAAATATTTGAACAATCAATATCTACTTAATTACGATTGGTAGCAGAATAATTGATTTTCAAAGCCCATGATTTACGCAATACCTGCTTGATATCAGTAATGATACCCATCTTGGTCTTCTGATCTACCTTCAATGAAATCTGCTGTGCAGCCTGATCGGACATTCCGGCACGTTCTTGTGCTACGAAGTCCATGATTTCATGTGGTTCTGCAAAACGGTCGTTCAACTGAATACGCGTTCCAGAACCCATTGTTGCACGCAACTGATCTGTTGGAGGACCCACATAGATGAAAGAAACAGCTGATTTCTTCTCCAGTTTCTCGAGTTCAGTACCCGCTGGAACTGTGAACTTAACTTTCAGTGTTACCTCACGCATGGTGGTTACAATCATAAAGAAGAACAGAATGGTAAAAATCAAGTCAGGAAGTGAAGATGTGTTCATTTCGGGCATCTCTCTACTACCCTTTTTGTTAAATCTACTCATTTCTTGTCTCCTCCATAATTTTTTGGTTCCGCCTCAGAGATTTTCTGTGGGTAATATCCACGGATAGCTTCCTGCTGTTCGGGGGTTACGTTAGCATAAACCTTACCGAACTTAGCTTTAGACAACTCATCGCGCAACTCGTTATAAGCACGTACCAATTCGTTCTGTACCTGGAAGTACACATTATAGCTTGTTCCACGGTCTGTCTGAACAGAAATTACATGTTTGTCTGTCACGGCACACATACCCAACAAAGGAATGTCTTTGGCATGTTTTTCTGGCAATGTTGGTGAATTATTCGGGTTCTGAACAAATTCTTTTGCACGTTCGCAAAGTTGATCCAGAGCAATAAAGTCACCGTTTACCATCAAATTACCGGCAGCATTGATTTTAACGTTCAGTACGTTTCTTTCTTTTACATCGATTTCAGCTTCATTTTGTTCATCCTCTGGTGGAGGCGGAAGGCGGCGAACCAAACCCATATCCGTATCCATAGATGTGGTCACCAAGAAGAAAATCAGCAAAATGAAAGAAATGTCCGCAGTAGAACTCGCGTTCAACCCAGGTACTGATCTTTTTTTCTTTGCCATTTGATTTTTATTATAAAATGAAAACGATGTTATTATTTCTTCTGTGCGTTCTTTTTAACGATACCAGACATATTCACAACTACAGCCAAAGCTGCTGCACCCATCAGAATATAAATAGAGATGATGAACATATCTACAACAGAAACCATGGCTCCGCTGGTAACAGTACCGTCGGCTGCAGTAAAGTCTGCCTCGTTCAAGTTTGGAAGCAAGCCGGCAGCCAAAGAAACAACTAACAAGATAACAGAGATCAAGCTGATCTTTGATCCAGGAACACCGCTCAGGTTTTCACCAGAAGCGCCCATTCCGTCTTTAATGCTCTTCACTGCGCTCCAGATTGCCAGGATTGCAGTAACAGCAGTCAAGCCATATACAAGGTAGATAACCACCTCTGTACATTTAGGCTCGTTGTATTCCCCCATCGGGTTGTCGTAGCCGTACAAGAAGAACACTGCAAATACAGCCAAAATAATGGCGATGCAGGCATTCAGTACGGTTTTAGACAATTTTTCAGTCTTTATCATGATTCATTATTTTTTCAAGTTATACTTCATGCACATATCCAACAGTGAGATAGTAGCTTCTTCCATATGAGAAGTGATGGTCTCGATCTTTGACAGGATATAGTTGTAGAAAACCTGAAGGATCAAAGCTACCACGATACCGAAGATAGTAGTAATCAAGGCCACTTTCATACCACCTGCTACAACAGTCGGAGAAATATCACCTGCTTGCTGGATCTGGTCGAACGCCATAACCATACCGATCACAGTTCCCAAGAAACCTAATGACGGAGCCATTGCGATAAACAAAGTAATCCATGAGCAACCCTGCTCCAAGTAGCTTGACTGTACGCTTCCGTAAGCCACTACTGAACGCTCTACATTCTCGATTCCCTCATCGATACGCATCAAGCCCTGATAGCAGATAGAAGCAACAGGACCACGAGTGTTGCGGCATACTTCTTTAGCACCTTCTACATCACCTGCAGACAATTTCTCTTCCAAAGAAGCCAAAAGTTTCTTCACGTTGATTTCAGCCAAGCTCAAGTAAATGATACGCTCGATACAGAAAGCCAAACCCAATACCAATGCGATAGCAACCAAAGACATAAAGCCTGCGTCACCCTCGATAAACTTAGTCTTCAATTCTTTGTGAAGACCGCCCTCTTCTACGATTGGTTCCTGAGCGATTTCTTCTGTTACTGTTTCCTCTACAACAGCTGTATCAACAGCAGCTGTGTCAACTACAGCTGAATCTACGGCAGCTGAGTCGGCCTGAGCCATCATCGACTGAGTTGCACCGAATGCAAAGACTCCCATCATCGCAATAATTGCAAATAACTTTTTCATTGTGTGTCTAAATTTATAAGATTATTAATTATTTATATTTATCGCGGAGAGAGGGGGATTCGAACCCCCGATACGCTTTTGACGTATACACGCTTTCCAGGCGTGCCTCTTCAGCCACTCGAGCATCTCTCCTTCTGCTTTCACCTTTGCGCAACAACCGGATAAACCGGTATCAGAAATTGTATAAAAAATACTACATTCTCAAAACGGGTGCAAATTACAAAAAAAATGCGATATGCAAGCCAATTCACGTGCAAATATATTCTTTTTTTTAATCTTAAGCACGTTTAAGACGATAAAAAGCGCATCGAGCACTTAAAAAAATCTACTTTTTATATCAGATGTCACGCACACGGTCAAAAACAGACAGGGCATTTTGCATGGTTTGACGCACTATTTCTTCGGCATCGCATGCATATATAGCACTGAGTTTTTGTACTATTTGGGGCAGATAAGAGCTTTCATTGCGCTTTCCTCGGTGGGGCACGGGCGCAAGATAGGGGGAATCGGTTTCAAGCACAAGGCGACTGAGTGGCACTTGTGCAGAAAGAGTGTCGGGCAACTCGGATTTTTTAAAAGTTACAATCCCGTTAATTCCCAGCATAAAACCGTTGAAACTTAAAAGTTCTGCTGCTTCTTCGCCTGTTCCTACAAAGCTGTGAAACACTCCTCGAAGAGGTTCGTTGCGATAGGCATTGAGTATTTGTACCAGGTCGGCATGAGCCGAACGGCAGTGAATCATCAGGGGCAAATCGTATTTCAGGGACAGTTGTACCTGAAAGTCGAAAGCTGCCTGCTGCTCTTTCTTCATACTGTCGTCCCAATAATAATCCAGCCCTACCTCGCCAATGGCAATATAGGGATGGTTTTCGGCGGCTACGAGCTGTTCCATTCGTCGGAGTACCTCGCAATAGTCGGCAGGCAGGTCGGTGGGATGTATGCCCATCATCGGATAGAAATAGCCTGGATATTTCTCTACAAGCCGATTCATGGCCGGTATGGTGGCTTCGTCGATATTGGGCAGGAATATTTTTCCCACCCCATTCTGGCGGGCCCGTTCCACTACAGCATCTATATCTTCCGTAAATTCTTCGCCATATAAATGGGCATGTGTATCGATTATATACATATTATATTATACGTTTCTGCTCAACAAGGTCAACACGAACTGCTTTAACGACTCTTTCTTTTCTTCCGGAAGCCCTACTTGTTTCAGCAAATCGAGGGCCTCATCAAAGTAGGCATTGATTTTTTCATTGCCACACTGCGGCACGCCCACGGCATCGTATACAGAGCGCACAGCAGAGATTTTTTCTTCTTCGACAAATGAGTCTGCTTCAATCCATCGCTGGAGCGTTTGGTGCTGTTCGCTGTCAGCCAGTTCAAATGCCTTGATCAGCATATATGTTTTTTTATTGCACAGGATGTCGCCGCCTATTTTCTTGCCAAACACCTTCGGGTCGCCATAAACGTCCAAATAATCGTCCTGTAATTGGAAGGCGAGTCCGATTTTCTCTCCGAAACGATACAGGAGGTCGGCGTCATGAGACGGGGCACCGGCAGTAACCGCACCAATTTTCAAGGCTGCAGCAAGCAGTACGGATGTTTTGAGGCGTATCATTTCGATATATTCCTCTTCGGTCACGTCGTTTCGATTTTCGAAGTCAATATCATATTGTTGTCCTTCTCCTATTTCAAGAGCTGTTGTCGTGAAGATATCCAGCACCTGTGCCAAACATTCTGCAGGAGCCTTTTGCATCATGGAATAAGCCAACACAAGCATAGAGTCACCGCTCAGGATAGCTGTATTGTCATTCCATTTTTTATGCACGGTCAGATGTCCTCGGCGCATATCAGCCCGGTCCATCAAATCGTCATGCAGCAAAGTGTAGTTATGATAGGTTTCCAGTCCGAGAGCCAACGGCATAATACGTTCCACATCCTCTCGATAAAGATTATAGGCAAGCAGCATCAGCACGGGGCGGATTCTTTTTCCTCCCAACGAGAGAACATAGCGTATCGGGTCATACAGGCCTGAAGGCTGATTTTTTATTTGTAGACTTTGTATTTCTGTTTTAACAAGAGTGATTATATTTTCCGGAGTGTACATAAGCAAAACATTAAACGATTAAAAAAAGGCTGCACAAGGCAGCCTTATAATTTTCCCAATAAAATATTACTGAAGACGGAATGTTACCGGCAAAGAGAACTTAACACGTACTGGTTTTCCTCTCTGACGTCCAGGCTTCCAACGAGGCATGATTTTCAAAACGCGTTCAGCCTCTTTAGACAAATATGGATCTGGGCTTCTAACAATCTGGATGTCTACGATAGAACCGTCACGGTTAACGACGAATGTAGCGATAACACGTCCTTGGATATTCTGTTCCACACAGATTGAAGGGTATTTAATATTCTCCTGCAACCATTTCATACAAGCCATTTCTCCACCGGGGAACTCAGGATTTTCCTCTACTACGGTATGAATAGTTTCGTCTTCTACGGCCTCAACCACAGGACCTACAGAAGTAGGACCAGTAGAAGCAACGCCACCGGTACCGGTTACAGGTGCGATAGCCTGGTTCATTTCCTCAGAAGTTTCCACTTCCTCTTCCACCAATTCGGTTTCGTTCTCAACGATGTTGATAATTTCGGCGATTTTAGGAGCGGCTGCTGGAGGAGGAGCCACAACTTCCGGTTGTTTAGAGATAGGAATCATGTCTTCTTCAACGGCAGCTGAGAACACCGGTTCCAAGTCAACAACTTTCTTTTCACGCTGCGTCCATTCAAACGCAACGAAAATGGCAGCAAGAACTATCACATAGCCAATCAGCATGCTGGTGCTTTTCTTACCTTCAAGATCTGCTTTCTGCGATTTTTTTATTTCCATAATATATTTTATTTTTTACTTTTTCGACTTATCGGGACAAATGTAGCACATTTTTTTATTTTAATGTAGTGAAATCCTTTTTTTTTTTGAGCAAAAGCATTCTTTATTTATTTTTTTCGGCAGATCACACCCTAAAAGTCATTTTTCTACGTTATTTTTTAAAAAAGATGTATCTTTGACCTCTAAAACAAGAATCATAATGAAAAAAACAGGTTGTCTCCTCTTTATCGCTTCTTTATCTTTGGTTGCTCACGCACAGGAATCATCTTCAGTATTTAATTTCCTGAAGCAACCGGCATCGGCTCATGCCACGGCATTGGGCGGACCTGTTGTATCTCTTGTTGAGGACGATGCTTCGTTGGTATTTTTAAATCCGGCTCTTTCCTCCAATGTATCGAGCAACACCATTAACTTGAACTTTATGATGTATATGCAGGGTTCGAAAAGCGGTAGCGCTGCTTTTGTCCGCGCTGCGGGCGACTATTCTACCTGGGGTGTCATGGCTCAGTTCAGCAACTACGGAAAAATTGCTGAAATGGATGAGAGCGGCCAGGAACTAGGTTCGCTGTCCTCTTTAGACATGTCGATAAGCGGGGTGTATTCTTACCTGTTCAACGACTATTGGTCGGGCGGTGTGACGGGAAAGTTCATTTATTCTTCCCTGGGCGGTTATCAGGCTATGGGTCTGGCTGTTGATTTGGGTTTGAATTATTTCAATGAGGATATTGATTTTTCGCTATCGGCTGTAGCCAGCAATGCGGGCGGTCAGGTTAAGGCCTACAACGACCGTTTCGAGCGTATTCCGTTTGACCTTGCCATCGGTTTTACGAAGGGTATGAATCATGCTCCGGTGCGTTTTACGGTTACGATGAACGACTTGACGCGTTGGAACTACAAATATTACTATAATCCGGAAGGCAAAGAGAAATTCGGCACAATGTTACTGAATCATTTCAGCTTGGGTGTGGACGTACTTCCCTCGCAATCGTTTTATGTTTCTGCCGGTTACAATTTCCGCAGAGCTGCTGAAATGAAGGAGGCGGGCAAATCGCACGCAGCCGGTTTGTCGTTTGGAGCCGGACTCATGCTGCAGCGTTTTAAGGTGGGCGTCACTTATGCTCAGTATCATGTTTCAACGCCTGCCTTTGTATTTAATGTAGGCTATCAGTTATAATCTTGAAAAGGTATATTTATATAAATAGGTAACAATCATGAATCAGTCAGCAAAAAAGATAACTATTGCCGTAGATGGCTTTTCTTCGTGTGGCAAGAGCACCATGGCAAAGGATTTGGCCCGTGCCATCGGCTATATTTACATTGACAGTGGCGCCATGTATCGTGCCGTAACGCTTTATGCCTTGCGACACCAGTGTTTTGATGCGGCCGGAAAGGTGGACGAAGCGCGACTGAAAGCTGCCATGCCCAACATCCACATCAGCTTTGAATTGAACAGTGAGATGCGGCCCGAAACTTACTTAAACGGCGAGTTGGTAGAACAGGAAATCCGTGGCATGGAGGTGTCACAACGGGTTAGTCCCATCGCTGCCTTGGATTTTGTGCGTGCCGAACTTGTGCGCCAACAACAGGATATGGGTCGCAACAAGGGCATCATTATGGATGGTCGCGACATCGGTACGTGTGTATTCCCAGATGCCGAATTGAAAATTTTTGTTGTTGCCTCTGCCGAAATCCGGGCACAACGACGTTTTGACGAATTGAAGGCGAAAGGACAGCAAGTGGATTTCGACTCTATCTTGGCCAATGTGCAGGAACGCGACCGGATTGACATGAACCGTCAGGTAAGTCCGTTGCGTAAGGCAGACGATGCTTTGGAATTGGACAACAGCCACCTCACGCTTGAAGAGCAGAAAGCATGGCTTTTGGAACAGTATAACCGGGTTATTGCACGCTTATGATTATCGAAATCGACCAGGAATCGGGCTTCTGCTTTGGTGTAACACGCGCCATACGCAAGGCCGAAGAAGAATTGCAGAAGGGACAGGTGCTCTACTGCTTGGGAGACATCGTGCATAACGGCAAAGAGTGCGACCGCTTGAAAAAACTGGGACTCATCACAATTGACCATGCCCAGTACGAGCAGCTTAAAGGAGCGAAGGTATTGCTCCGTGCTCATGGCGAGCCTCCTGCCACTTATCTCAAAGCCAAAGAAAATGCTATTGACATCATTGATGCCACTTGTCCGGTAGTATTGCATCTGCAGGAACGCATTAAAAAGGAATACGACTTGAACCTACCCGACCGACAAATCGTGATTTTTGGAAAGAATGGTCATGCCGAGGTTTTGGGACTGGTGGGACAGACTGCCGGCACTGCCATTGTGTTGGAGAGTCCGTCTGAAGTGAGCAAACTGGACTTTACCCGCGACATATCGCTCTATTCGCAAACGACCAAACCATTAGACGGTTTTCGTGAAATTGTGCATTACATCGAGCAGCATATTGCTCCTCAGGCAACCTTTAAGTATTACGATACTATTTGCCGGCAGGTGGCCAACCGAATGCCCAATATCCGCAAATTTGCCGCCAGTCACGACGTGGTGTTGTTTGTTTGCGGCAAGAAAAGTTCCAACGGGCGTGTGCTCTACAATGAGTGCAAGTCAGTAAACGAGCAGACACATCTGATAGATGCAGCTCAGGAAATCGACATGAGTTGGTTTCGGGACTGCAGTTCAGTGGGCATCTGCGGTGCCACTTCCACCCCGAAATGGCTGATGGAAGAGTGCAAAACACAGATAGAGCAGGTTCTTTCCCAACAAGGATAAGGGCGGAATCCACCTAGAAACGCAAAAGCCGCGGGGACAATTCCCTGCGGCTTTTGCGTTTATCGAATTTCTTGTTTCTCATTTTTTCGTGCTCGTTTGCACGGTCACCGGAATCACCACCTTAGGTTGCTCCGGATCATTGGTAATCAACAATACACGCGGTTTGTTTTTTGCTTTTGCCAGATATTTGCCTTGGATGGTAATTTTCAGTTTCGTTTTTTCTCCGGCTGCTATAGTCCGGTTGCCCAGACTGATGCCAACAGCTTTGTTGAACACCTGAATGGTACGGATTTCCAAAGGAGATTTTCCCTTGTTTTCGATAGTGATTACACCCGTCTTTTTATTTTTTCGGCCCAAGTCGCCCAAGTCGAGCGAATCTGTTGAGAGGAGCATTTTCGGTGCTCTTTCGAGTTCCAGTTTATTGAGCTGAGAGAAATCGGGCAGCAACACGGCCGAAACCACAATCTCGTTATCTTCGCCAATTTGGTCACCTATTTTTCTTGCCAGATAGATACTGGTTTGGTGCAGTCCCATCTGTTTCAGCCGTTCACTGTCCAGAGTAAGCTGAATTTTTCCGATTCGTCCTCCCGACAATTTTTCGGGCATATATTTTGCATGAAGATAAGGAGGCAAGTGCATCAGTTGCGGCACATAACTGGTACGTGCCGTATTAACAATAGCAATTTCCACCATCGGTTGGTCGCCCTTATTGACATTGTCAAATTCCACATTGTTGGTATTCAGTCGGAGGTTACCCATGCTGACAGGAAAGAGTCCTTCGTAATTGCTGAGTTTCGACACCACACGTCCTTGAACATGCAGGTACACCGGTTCGTCCGATGCATTGGAGTAAACTTCCAGATCTTTTTGGAATGTTCCGAGCATCATGGCATCATATTCCACTTCAATGGTTCCCGTTTCTCCGGGAGCAATTGGTGTTTGCGTCCATTCCACAGTAGTACATCCGCAGGAAGGGTTTATTTGGGTTATCAGCAGTTCGGATGTTCCGGTATTTTCCACTACAAACGAGGCCTTACCGGGCATTTTAAACATCAGTTCTCCCATATTAGCCACATCGCGGCTCACGGTCAGCTTGGGTTGAGCCCAAATTGCTCCGGCTGTCAGACAAGCCATTCCAAGCATATATAATCTCTTCAACATCATTCTTAATTCTTGTTTGTCAATTGCAAAGATAAATATTTTGAGCCGTATTTCAAGATATCGGTCTTATTTTCTTAATGTTTGACCGGTGCCAGAGTTCGCAGGGCTGCTTCCATCCTACGCATCAGATTGCGTTTTTTGGTACGGGGTGAATAGACGAATCCTTCGCTGACGATTACTTTCTTTTGGACTGTATCTATGCGAGCCAATGCAACAAACGGACCGCCGATAGCACCGTGTCTCATTTCCCACAAGCCGCGTATTTCCCAAGTCTGGCGGTTGTGAAGCACTCGTTGGCGGAAGTCCACCAGGGGACGGTCGTCTTCGCGGGTGGTTGTCATCCATTGATCGGGCCTGCCTCCGGGGATATTGGTTTTCATCACAGAGTCTCTTTTGCCGACCCAATAATTTACGTCTGCAAAATCGGCTTTCGGATCAAAGGGAAAAGTATAGAGCACCAGATTCAGGTCTTTTTCATTCTGGTCGGTTGTCGACCAAAGAAACTGTTCCCTTTGTTTCATGGAGCGCATCTCATCGGGCACACAAATGCGATAGCCAAAGATTTTTTGCGCCGCCTGTTCGGTATCCCGATGATATTGTTTTTCCAGTCGTTTGGCTTCCAGGGCAAGTTCCGATTCAACAAATACATCTACAATTTCTTGTTTTCTTTTCATCAGAATATGCTCCACTCCTTGCAGTGTGGGTGCTTGGAGCGACTGTACTACCTGAGGTTGTGCTTTTACATGATAAGCCAATGATAAACGCGGCTTTTGAAGGGTGGAATCGAGCGAAACAAACAGGATATTGCGCATGGTGGTGTACATCGGCACGTAGTTTTCCGTATAGATACGAATCAGTTTGAACAGCGGTTCGTGCTGGGGCAAACCGGGAACACTGCCTTTGAATACGGCTTGCAGGGAATCGCCCACCGGACTGTTCCACACGGTTTTGTCTACTACCAACAGCAGTTCATAGGGAACTCCCTTTGAGGGTGGAAGCGTTTTTTGGGTACTCTTTTCTTCTTGGCCGCAGGCACTGAATAGCAAGAGTAAGATGAATATGCGGCAAAAATTGCCGAACACTGTTTTTCTTTTCATAAGGATACCTGTTTAATGGATTATTTACTTCAATCCGGGCAGTATGAGCACACGGATGTAGTCTTTCAGACGATAGAATCGGTTTCCGGCACCGCTTTGCGCATCGTTGAGCAGCAGCAGAGTCTGTCTGCCGTCTTTCAGGCGTATTCCGGCACAAAGCCCTTCATAATTGGCCAGCTTATAGGAAAGCGGATTCAGACGGGTGCAGAAGGCTTTCACCAGATGTTTCTGCAAGATATGTCCGTTTGCTTTGTTTAGTTCAGCCTCATCCACCCGATAAATTTTGTGCCGGGCCCAACTGTGCAAATAGTGTTTGCTGACAAACAGTTCGCGTTCCAGCACCAGCAGACCGTAATGGGGCAGGTAGCACAGTTCCGAAACTCCAAAGCAATAAGCTTTTCCGGAATGTTTCGCCTTCGGTTTATCTGTTTCGTAAAACGCGGCTCGATGCACGGTGCCATTTTTTTCCAGTCGGTAGAGCGGCAAGCGGGCTGATTCGCGACACCGAAATCCTGCCGGCAGCCCATCGGTCCTGAGCCTGTTTTCGGGACAAGTCCAAAAGCATGATTGGGATGTATCGTAAGCCAGCGCTTCAAAACCGTAGTTGCCATAAATCTGCTGCGGTCCGGCTTCGCCATCGAAGGTCCATCTCTCGGCAGCCGGCTCACCATCCGGAGTAAAAGTCATACAAGTCTGCAGTTGTTCCGAGGTCACGGCCAGCAGTTTCCGTTCGGGCCACCAACTGATTGCCTCCAGATCCATGCGCCCGCTGTCGGGCAGCAGTGCCACTTGTCTTACTTGTTCCACTTGCAACACCCGTCCGCTGCAGGAGTCTTGCAGGATATGCCACAGCTCGAAAGCATTCCGTTTGTCGTTCACCACTGCATATAAGCCGTTTTCCACAGGCGTTATGCCGCTGTAGTCACCGGGTTTTATCTGCCATCGAGCCAGTTTTTGCGTTCCTGCTCTGCGCACTTTTTTCTCTCTGGTGCGGGCATTCAGCGGGGCTCCTTGACAAAGCAGCAGCAAGGCAAGAGCCCACAACAGATATTTACAAACACTAGTTTTCATCTATATATATTCGTTTTCCCGGCATGTAAGTGCGGAATTCGGGAGCATAATAGCTTTGGAATTCAGCCCCGCCATGCACGTATGTTCCTCCAAACTGTACTTTATAAGGAATTTCCAACACATAGTTGCCTTTGGGCAGATGGTCGAAATAGAGCAGCATGCTTTCTTCTTCGAGCGACAGATAATAACCCACGCCCTGCATGTTTCGGTATCCGGAATTTTGCCACAGCGGTGTGCATCCGGCAGCAGCATGAATTCTCAGAAACATAAAGTCATAATCTCGGTCGGCTCTGATGAGAAAGGCTGTATTCCACTCCTCCCCTACTTTCAACGAATCGGGCATACGGTTCAGCTTCACAGAAAGTTCGCCCCATTCTTTCTTTTCCGCTTGCATCTCCTCGGGCCTTACCTCATATTGCAGATAAGTAGTTCCCCAGGTAGGAGTCTGCGTCTGTTTGTCTACAAACAGGCGGTTCGGAAAAATGTTTTCTTTTTGGAATGGCTGCACAAAGCGCACTACGGGCAGTCCCGGTTGTGCTTCGGGCAGGACACGAACTTGACTTTTGCTGCCAAGCTTCAAGGTATCTGTCGCTTTGCCTGCTACAAGGGTTGTGTCTTGCAGCAGGGTATTTACGGCACAGGCCGACAGATAATTATTGTCCCATCCCTGTGTTCGTTTCTGCAAAAGCAACCAATGCCACATGCCCGAAGCCGGTTCTTTACTTTCCGGATAAAGCACTCGGAAAAGGTTCAGGGCATCCAGATGCAGCAACAGATGCTGTTCCGTGCTGCGAACTGTGTGTTTCTGTAGCTCGAAGCTGCAGGCACCCAGCGAATCAGTCACCAGATGTTGTTTCACAGACAACAGACATTTTTTTGCATCCTCGTCATATCCGTAGGCGTGCAGCACCTTGGCTACCGAAATTTTCTGTAAGAAAGGCATGTCCGAAGAATGTTGCCGGAGCACCTTCACCTTGTTGTTCAGCATCTTTTGCTTCAGGGCCTCTTCTTTTCCCATCACAGAAGCAGCCAGTCCGATGAATTCCAATTGGCTGTAGTCGGGGATTTTGTCCGAAAGCGGCTCATGAGCCCATTGCGTCTGATACACCTTATATATATAGTCAAAAGCTCGGTTCACCAGAATGTCTTCCAGGCGGGACAGTTCGGAGGTCTTGCCATGTCTGTAGGCAGAGCGCAATGTTTGCATCAGCGACAACACCCGTTGCGTCACGCCCACATGGCCACGCATGCCGGGCATCCAGCCAAACGAACCGTCTACATGCTGCAGCTGGAGCAGATTGTCCAGCAGTTTACGTTGCTGCTCTTCCTGCAAATGGGGGTTTTCCTGTACCTTATATAGATGGTTGAGCCTTTTTCCTGCTGCGGCATATTGCTCTTGCCAAGGAGTAGTTGTCCACAAGCGGGCGTTTAGTCTGTTCGTCCACTTCCACCATTCCTCTTCTTTACGTATGTAATTCGGGTCGTTCCATTGCTTTGTCCATGAAGCTGCAGCGGGCTGTTTGCTTAGTAATTCAGCCGAAACAACCGTAGCATAATATGCTGCCGCCACTTCCTCGGCATTTCGTCCCAAAGAATTTTGCAACACCGGCAACACCTGCAGGGCGGCAAAGAGCGGATTGCTGTGATACTCCAAGAGACAAGCTACCGGCATCTTACCGTTCTCGGCATAAGCAGATGGAGCTGCAAACGGCTGTTGATACTGTCCCGGCTTGTTCAACACAAAAGGATGTGCATACGTAAGCGATACGGTAGCCGGCAGCACGCGCAGTTCTCTCTGCTCGCCATCGGCATGGCATTGTCCCTCAGCCAGCACCCGGCACAGCAGTTTCCGGTTATCTTGCTTCGGCTTGAAGGTAAAGACTTTTTTCTCGGACGCATTTCCATCGATTCGGAAAGTCTGTTCTTGCCGGAACACCACGTCATTCGTTTCGGCATCGGTAATTTCAAGCGTCACTTTGCCCCGGTCTTCTTGATTGGCCAGATTGGTCAGCGTCACCGGAATCCGGGCACAGTCGTACTGATGCAGATAGGGCGGCACGAAAAGTTGTGCCATCAGCATCTGCCGGGTCACCACCAAGGTGTCTATCCGGACAGAGTTCATTTCCCTGGTATACACCAATCCCTGCAGATGCCAGCGCGTCAGAGCCTGAGGCATCTCGAAATCCAGTCGCATCATGCCTTGCTTGTCGGTGCGCACGGCCGTACGGAAAAACGCAGTTTCCTGCAAGTTGGTGCGTACGGCATGATGCTTGCCCGGCTCCGCTGCTTGTCCTGCTGCCGGTGAGGCATCTGCCAATTCTTCAACGGCTTCTTCTTCAATTGCCCGGTCTGACTGTATCGTATTATTTTCTGCTCCGGTCATTTTGCCCGCCAGCATGCGGGTCATAGATTTTCGGCGCACAACAGAAATTTCGGGCGACGATAAGAGCCGTGTCTCGTCATCCTCTCCCAAGAGTTTTTTGTTCAAATCCGACCAGGCTTCTGCCGCTTCACTCTTCTGTTTCAGTGGGAAAAACACCCAGGCGCCAACATGTCCTACGTAGGGAGTGCGCCAGTAAGGCAGGCGATAACCGGATGGCCGGGGCACCGAAAGTTCCCAGTGATGCTGTAGGATGGCATCCAGCGAAGCATCATACAGCGTGAACATGCCTGTTGCATCAACCGGTTTTCCTGCGGAGTCTGTCACCTGCAGTTGCCAGGTTTCGTGCGCCCCCGGCAATAATTTGTCGCGGAACGTATGCCACTTATATTTTAATTGATTCTTTTCTGCCCGCCGTTCGATGCAGAAATCGCGCAGATACGTTTGGTTATGTTTCACAAGTGCCAGATGCAAGCTGGCTCCCTTTTCGTATTCTTTTCGATAGGGCACGGTCAGGGTGAACAGCGAATCGTCAAAGGCAATCCGTCTTTGGTCAACGATATGACCGTCGGCACAGAGCGTATAATACAAGGATACATTTTTTTCGGATGAGCCTATTTCACAGACAAAAGGCTGCTGTTCGGTGAAGTCGGGCTGCATCAAACGGCACCAGAAGGTGGTGTCGACAGGTACTTTCCGGTCTTCGGGAGCATAGAGAAGCACTTCGGTGGCTGCCGTCAGTGTGTCTTGCCCCAAGGCAGCCAAAGCTTGCAGTACATACCGTCCCGATGGCAGGCTGTTTCCTCCCTGGAAATCGAACGGTCGGTTTGCGATGTATTTTCCGGACAACAACGGTGTTTTGGCTGTCTGCCCCTTTACCTTATTATATAAGCGGTAGAAAACCGTTGCCGGCACCGGTTCGCCCCGGGAATTGGTCAGGACAAAATTCACTTCCGGCGCAAGATGCTTGTTCCAGATAAAGTCCGACCGGACAGAGAGTGTATTTTTCAGTGTCACCACACGCACGAAAACATGCTGTTCCGACTGCTCTCCGGATGGATGGAGTGCCGTGCAGCGTATCTGCACTCCGTGATAGCTGTACGGATTCTTATGTTTCGGACGGTCGCCGACAGGATACTTCCACTCAAATCGTCCATGTGCATCGGCATAAAGAGTGTCGTTACAGTCGGCTGCTACAGCAAAGGTCACTCGGGCATGGGCTGCAGGAGATCCGTTATACTGGCGCACCCATCCCGCCAGTTTCAGTGTATCGCCCCATGCCAAGACGGAAGGAAGCGGATGGTCGAGCAACAGTTCGAAATGCGGGCGGGCATATTCCTCCACAGAAAAGGTGCATACAGACTGTCCGGTTGTCACGCGGAATCTTCCAAGAGTGCCTTCCTCCGGCAGTTTGTAAGTATACTGCCAGTTGCCCCATTCATCTGTGCGCACAGAATCCTTCACTACTTCCCGTCCGGTGGCATCGTATAAAGACAGCGGCAGCACTGAATCAGCACAAACACGGTAAGCAAAGTCTTTCATCCGGGCCACCACGCCGCAGAGATGCACTTGCTGACCGGGGCGGTATAAAGCCCGGTCGGTATAACTGTTTTCCCACACGGCGGAGTGTGTCCATCGTGTTGCTTCGGGCCGGTAAAGCACAAGAGTCTGGGCTGTGTCGCCCGGACATACAGCCCGCAACACATAGCTGTTTCCCGGTGGCAGGTCAAAGCGTGCTCTTCCGGAAGGGTCTGTTGTGGCAGCATACCCCCACTGCTGTTTGTTGCGGCTATCGTTGCTGCATATTTCCAGGCGCACATTCGGTTGCGGTGATCCGGTAAGCGCATGGACCACCACCGCTTCGGTTTGTGCTGTTCCCGACACGGAAAGCGCAAGCAAGCGCAAGGCCGACGAATGAAAACCAAGTCGTTCGTGGCGGATTCCCTGTTCCGAGCGGACGGTGAAAAGCACAGTGTAGTATCCCGGTTGCGGAACAGCCCAGGATAATGTGTCGCATTGTGTTTCGTAGGCAGAGGATGCCGGTTGCAAAGTCAAGCAATCTTTCCGTATGAGCGTGGCATGCTTGTCCAGCAATGAGCGTACTTCATTTAGGGGCAAGCGCTGTACACTGTCGTTCCAGCACTGAGCCAGGCGATAGACTCGTGCTTCCACCTTACTGATATTGCGGTAGTGCGCCACCGCCTGCAACGAATCGCCCGAGGCAGCCGATGCCGGGAGTTGCCAATCCCAGTAAGGTTGCCGCAACGAAGCCAGTTCCTGTCGCAACGGTTCGCTCAGTTTGGAATTAGGATGCAGTTTCAACCCTTTTTTCAGTAGACGCACCTTTTCGTTCACCGCAGCCGTCAGGCGTGAAGCCTTGAGATAAACATCCAGCACAGCCGGCAGTTTGGCAAAACGCCTTGCCAACATTTCAAAGGCTTCGAGCCGCTGTTCAACGGTCTCATCCCAATTGTTGCCGGGGGCATGTTCTATAGAATCCACCATAAAGAAAAGTTCACCTTCGGGTTGCTCTGCCCTGCGATACACCTCCAAGATGCGATGCGCCATCCGTTCAACTTCCTGCGGTTCGGCATTCATTTGGCGCATTCCTTGCAAGGCGTTTCGGCCGAGCACTTGCAGCAAGTCATCGCCCAAAAAGCGGTCGGCTGTTCCCGGTTGAAACAAGGGGGCATATTGTTTCATGCGCGTGAGGCGCAATCTTTCCGGCTGACAGAGCGACAGTTTCCAATAATATATTGCCTGCCGGCGGTAGTCATCCCTGCTCCAATACTCAATGGGCAGGCTGTCTTGTCGGGGCAGCGTCAGCCATTGTCCCCGATGTTGGTTCTGTCGACATACTTCAGCGGCAAAGGCAGCATACACCATGCGGTCCACTCCATGTCTGCTTTGCCTGATTCGCTGCTGCATAAGTTTAAAGTTGCTGTAAAAGCTGTCAGGATTAACAGCTTGCTGCAGGGTAGCCTGAACCAGAAAGGCGGCCATTTCCTGCTGTTTATTCTGGTTCTGAATGGCTTTTTGCTGTATTTTCTGCGCCACTTTTGCGGCTGATAGAGGCAATCCTTGCCGCTGATAGAGCGTTACTTCTTGCCACAATCGTTTATATCCTTGTCCGAAAGTGGGAAGATTCACGGCGAGCAACAGACCGAAAATAGCAGAAAAAAGCCCCTTTTGATTGATAATCGAAAGCATTTTCATAAGATTAAAATCATTACGTAACCCTACAAAGTTATCGGTTATTTAGGCACTTCAAATTGCATTAACCTTATTTAACTATAATAAAATCCGGCTGTTTTTGAAGAAAGAATCAATAAGGCCCCTTAAATCAGGCTTATTTGTTTTGTAAAATTATTTCTCTTATTATTTTAGAAAAATGTAGAAAAAAAGACATTTAAGGCCATAATATTCATATTTAAATACACTACTCACGGGTAATTTAATAATTATACAAATATGCAACGGGGTGTAAAAATGTAAATATTTATCCTTTCACAATTTTAAAGAGATAGCAAATTGTTTTATTTTCATGATATGCCTTGCAAAATGAAAGCAAAAACCAAGAATAGCAAGAATACTTGTCAATATTAACAAGTATTGCTATCTTTGCACCGAAAAGTAAAAATTATAAAATAGAGAGTTATCTTCTCTTAATGAACTGTGTTATGAAAAGAAAACTAATTGCAGCTTGTGCTGTCATGCTGGTGGGAGCCACCGAAATCAGTGCCCAGCATCTCTCTGTTAAAGGAAAGGTTTTGGGCGATGACGGTTTGCCCGTCATTGGTGCTGAAGTCAAAGTAAAGGACTCTAAAATTAAGACCGTTACAGATATAGACGGTCAGTTTGTGTTGAACAACTTGAGCGCAACGGACAAGAAATTAATCATTTCTTCTTTTGGTATGCGCAGCCAGGAGGTTGCCGTAAAACCAAACATCCAGATTGTATTGGTTTCTAACGAAAAGGAAATGGACGAAGTCATGGTTGTGGCTTACGGTACCGCCAAAAAGTATTCATTTACCGGTTCAGCCGAAGTGATTGATGCTGAAAAGATTAAGGACCGTCCGGTAGCAAACGTTACCAAGGCGATTGAAGGTTCTGTTTCGGGTGTGCAAATGACATCTGGTACAGGTCAGCCGGGCGAGGGTGCTAAGATGATTATCCGCGGTTTCGGTTCTATTAATGCCGACGTCAATCCGCTATATGTTGTAGATGGTGTGCCTTATGACGGTAACATCTCTGCCATCAATCCGAATGATATTGAAAACATCACCGTGTTGAAGGATGCTTCTGCCGGTGCACTTTATGGTGCTCGTGGTGCCAATGGTGTGGTAATGATCACCACCAAGCGCGGTACATCGGGCAAGGCTAAGGTGTCGTTGAAAGCTAACTGGGGTTTTGCTTCACGCGCATTGCCTGAATATGAGACAATGGGCAACAAGGAATGGTTGGAAGCTGCTTTCCAGAGCTTCAAAAACCAAGCCATGTCTAAAGGCAAGAGCGCTGCAGAAGCCGGTGCATTTGCCATTGCAAATATCAGCGGTCAGATGTTGGGTGACAACGAGGAATATAATCCTTATACTCAGCCATTGGCCAGCATTATGGATCCGCTGACCGGTAAAATCTCACCAGATGCCGTAATGCGCTACGGAAAGACCAACTGGCTGGACGAGATTACCGAGAAAGCTCCATTGCGTCAGGAGTATGTTGTTTCGGTTACCGGAGGTAGCGACAACACCAAGGGTATGATTTCTGCGGGTTATCTGGACGAGAAGGGTTTGCAGAAGACAACCGGTTTCCAGCGTTACTCCTTGCGTGCCAATGGCGAATCACAAGTGACTAAGTGGTTCAGAGCCGGAGTTAACTTGAACTATGCCCGCAACGAGAGCAACAGTACGGCAACCAACATGCCGGTTGAAGAAGGAGTTCTTCCACCGTCAACCTCTTCAAATTCTAACGTTTGGTTTACAGGTCAGCTCACCGGACCTATCTATCCGGTATATAAAAAGGATGCCAACGGCAACAACATCCTGGAAAATGGCAAACCCGTGTTCGACTATGGTTTGGGACGTCCAGCCGGTGCCCAGAACAACTGGAACATTCTTGCTACAACAATCGATGATAAATACGAAAACTTCAGCGATAACTTGAGCGGACGTGCCAACATCGTTTTGGGCGACACCAAAGAAGGACCGCTGCAAGGCTTGAGTTTTATCACAAACTTTGGTTTCGACTTGATCAACGGTAACTATACTACCTATTACAATCCATACAACGGTAATGCGGCTTCGCGCAAGGGTTTGATTCAGAAAGAGAACACACGCGACTTCAGCTACACCTGGAACCAGATGGGCCAGTATAAGAGAACTTTCGGCGACCACAGCATCGACATCTTGGCAGGTCATGAGTTCTATTATATGCACAACGACTACTTGACAGCTACTCGCAGTGGATTGCCATACGGCGGTGTAACCGATTTGGACGCAGCTACCACGATGTTGGGTTCGGGTTCTTACCAGAATGAATATGCCATCCAGTCTTTCCTGGGTCGAATGAACTATAACTTTGCCGACAAATACTACCTGTCTGGTAGCTACCGTACCGATGGTTCTTCACGTTTCGCCAAAGAAAACCGTTGGGGACACTTCTGGTCTGTGGGCGGTAACTGGCGTATCTCACACGAGAAGTTCATGCAAGATGTTGAATGGGTGGACAACCTTTCTCTGAAAGCCAGCTATGGTGTGCAGGGTAATGACAACATTGGAGACTACTATGCATGGCAAAAGAAATATATCTTCCGCAACAACGGAAACACTTCGGGTGCCATCGTTAGCAAATTGGGCAACGATGAGTTGAAGTGGGAAAAGAATGCCAACTTCAACATCGGTGTAGAAGGACGTTTGTTCGACCGCCTGAGCGTGTCTTTGGAATGGTACAACCGCAAGACAACCGACATGCTGATGGAGTTCCCGATGCCTTCTTCTACCGGATTTGACTACTACAATGCCAATGTGGGAAGCATGCGCAACCGCGGTTTCGATGTAGCCTTGGCAGTGGACATCTTTAAAGACAGAGACTTGTTCTGGCGCTTGGGCGTGATGGGTTCTACCATCGACAACAAGGTGTTGAAGCTGGCTGACAAACCGGAAATCATCAGCGGTTCCCGCATCATCAAGGAAGGCGAAGTGCTGAACTCATTCTACTTGCCAACTGCTGCCGGAGTTGATCCGAAAACCGGCGACCAGCTGTATCGTGTATGGGACGAGGATGAAAATGGCAAACGCACTTACTACTTGACTTCTGACGAGAACAAGGCGAACAAGTGCCGCTCTATCCAGGGCAGCCGTCTGCCGAAAATCTACGGTTCTATCAACAGTGACTTCCGTTACAAGAACTTTGATTTCAGCATGCTGTTCACCTACTCTATCGGCGGAAAGATTCTCGACGGAACTTATGTTGAGTTGTTGTACAGCAACTATATCGGACAGAACCGCCATGCACACTTGAACCGTGCCTGGAAACAGGAAGGCGATATTACCGACATTCCACGCATTGACTACAGCCACACGCACAGAGCAAACAGCAACGACCTGGTGAACGCGTCTTACTTCAGCATGAAGAACGTCACCCTGGGCTATACCTTGCCTAAGAGTTGGATGAGAAAGATTGGTTTTGAATCCATCCGTGTCACAGCTTCTGCTGACAACTTGTTTATGTGCACGCACTTGAAGGGTATGAATCCGCAGCACAACTTCTCCGGAAGTACAGACTTCACCTACACTCCGGTGCGCACCGTGACTTTCGGTCTTGACATTAAATTCTAAGAATAACAGACAACAACAAAATGAAAAAGACTTTATTATATACTGCCATGGCCTGTATGGGCCTGGCATTCGGTTCTTGCTCTGATTATTTGGATACCAATTCATCAAAGAACCCACCGGCAACAGAGATTTTCAAGGATGCAGAATCTGCCAGAACCATGATTAACGGTATCTACCGTAACTTTTATGCAGCAGGATGGAGCGACGGTTGGCCTCACGAAAACTGCGGTTTGATGGGTATCATCCTGACCGCTGACCTTACGGGTGAAGACCATGTGATGTACGGATCCGGACAAGGATGGTTCTATTACGACTATCTGCTCTCTACACAGGGTGACTATTCACACACATCCGGACACCCCTATGCCTTCTGGAACCTGTTGTATACCAACATCTGTAATGCTAACGAGTTGCTGGCTCACAAAGAAACTCTGCCTGGTGACAAGAATCACGTGAAAGCCCTCATGGCAGAAGCATACGCTGTGCGCGCCTTGTGCTATCACTACCTGATTCAAATCTATCAGCAAACCTATGTGGGCAACGAAGACAAACCGGGAGTTCCGGTGTATACTCTGCCTGCAGACAAGAACACTCAGGGTGCTCCTCGCGGAACCATGCGCGACACTTACAAGCGCATCAACGAGGATATCGACTCAGCCTTGGCTCAGTATGAATTCATCAAAGCCGCTACCGGCGAATACACCGTACACGGTGACCCGTCAAACATCGACTACTATGTGGCAAACGGTTTGAAAGCCCGTATCTGCATGACACAGAACCGCTACGCCGATGCAGAACAGGCAGCTAAGGAAGCACTGAAAGCTCCTTATGCACGCATTGCCAAAGTGGCAGAATTCAACGGTATGAACGATGCCACCTTTAAAAATGTGCTTTGGGGTATGAAAGTGCAAACCGATCAGGAAGGCGGATTCCCGAACTTCTTCTCACACATGGATGCCAGCAATGCTTCTTCTTACGGAGCACGCGCCCAGAAATGTATCGGTGCCAACCTGTATAACAAGATTAGCAACACCGATGACCGCAAGGCTTGGTTCAACGGAATTCTTGACGAAGAAACGGGCGGTGACAACGTAAACTACTGCCAGCATAAATTCCAAATGAAGGACAAAGCCAATATGTGTGGCGACTATATCTTCATGCGTATGGAAGAGATGCTGCTCATCAAGGCTGAGGCTGAGTGTATGCAGGATAAATATACCGATGCACGCAATACCTTGAAAGAACTGATGCAGGAACGCGATCCGAAAGGATACGAAAAAGCTTTGGAAGCTGTCATCGACTCTAAGCAGTACAACGACAACACCAACGCTCCGGTTGTGACCTTGATGGATGCCATTCTCACACAACGCCGCATCGAGTTGTGGGGCGAATTTGGCCGTGTGTTCGACTTGAAGCGTCTGAACTTAGGTTATAGCCGCGACTATCAGGGAAGCAACCACACCGATGGCGGTACAGTAACCGAACCGGGTGACTTGCGTTTCGTATTGCCTCTCCCACAAACAGAAATCGACGGTAACTCTGAGATTACCGAAGACGACAACAATCCTTTCTATTAATTAATGTAATATAGAAATTGTCATGAGAAAATTATTCAATATCATAATGGCATTGACCCTGGTCTTCACGTATGCTTGTACCGGAGACCATGTAGGAGAAATCTACAACCCGAAAAATAATCTCGCTGAGTTCTCCGTAAAAAAACAATCTGTTAAAATTAAAGATGCATCCGAGAATGTATATCTCGTAGAGGTGAGCCGCGACAACATCTCCGGTAGAGTGGAAATCCCGGTAACAGCCGCTAGCGAAGCAAACATCTTTACCGTGCCCAGCACAGTGGTGTTCGAAGACAGTGTCAGAACAACTACCATCCGTGTGGAAATGAATACTGCGGAAATGACTCCTGGAGCAATTTATCAGCTGAAACTGAACCTGCCGAAACAAGTCATCAAAGAGAAGGTGGTAAGCACCGTATTGTCTGTTTCTAAGGACTACACCTGGAAGCCTTTCGCTACCGGTACCATGACTGCCAACTTGTTCAAGTCTGAAACAGAAACCCAACTGTTGCAGGCAGAAGAGGACGCAAGCAGATTTAAGCTGGTTGCTCCTTACGATGCAAGTGCCGACCTGGAGTTCATCCAGAACAGCGACAACACCATTGCTTTGCCTGAAGGTCCTAACAAATTGGGCACTTATGACTTCGCAACCGGTGTAACTGACGAAGAGTATGGTCCAATTCAAAGCTACATCTTCCCTGACAGCGAGCTGGACACCGAAAACAAGATTCTGAACTTGAACATCTTGTTCTATGTAAGCGCAGGTTCTTTCGGTCAGTTTGTTGACACATTCACTTGGTAAATTCATTAGCAAGGCTATATAGTAAAAATGCCCGGCAGCACATGCTGCCGGGCATTTTTTGTATCTGTATAGAAACAATATAAGGAATACGTTCCGGGAGATTTGTAATCGCACGGCAGAAGTCAAAGCAGCAATGTCGTTTCTAAACACCATTCAAATAATATCTAAACAACTTCTAAACAACGTTTAAATGGCATTTAAAAAGCATTCAGAAGCTGTTTGGATGCTGTTTAGATGCTGTTTAGAGCGAAGAAAGAATTAAGGCAAGCAGATTGCAAATCTGCTTGAACGTGTTCGCTTACAAGCAAAGGAACACGTTCCGGGGAATTTATAATCGCCCGGCTATAACTTAAATTACTATGGGATAGTACTGAAATGTAGCAAAGGCAAGCAGATTGCAAATCTGCTTGAACATTTCCGTTGCTGCTTGAAAGTTTCCGTTGCTGCTTAAACGTGTTCTTTACTTATTACTAAAAAGACATACATCTCTAATCCGGAATTCTCTAAATAAACATAATTAGAACAGCAAAAGAAGTTGCAATAATCAAGGTCATTTAATAATTCCACAGTGTGAAATAAATAAACCACAGTGTGAAATATTAAAACCACAGTGTGGAATATAAAAACCACAGTGTGAAATATAAAACTTGCCATAACAAAGTTGTTTTTATTACACGATATCAAAAACTATTTGTCTGGCCAAACTGCAAAATAGAGGCAGGCATAAAAAAAAGCGGACCTGAGACAAAGATATCTCAAGCCCGCAGGGTATAGGAAGTATTACTGAACAAACTTTTTGTAGGCACGCAAGTTATGACGCACACAACTGAGCAACTCCTGACTCTCTTGCAGGATATTCAGGTAGACAAGCGCCACCTTGATATGCTGATTATTGTCGGTCTGCAAGCGGTCGGCCTGCTTTTTACGCACCACCGACAAGCTGTCCTTGAAGTTTTCGGCCTCAATCAAGAAAGCCTCAACCACATCCAGGTTCTGTTCCTCGATAATCGAACCGCCCCGGTTGATGAAATCCAGCACACGGTTCTTGATTTCAAGAAGTTCCTGCGTACACTCTTCGGTCAAGGGATTAAAGTTATTGTCCACATGCTCCTTGCACGGATCGTTCATACGCTTCAGGCAGTAAATCATCTGCTGGTCGCTGTTCATGCTCAAGTGGAACCAAGTGTTCTTTTCGAGCGACAGTTCGGTGTCGATTCGGCGCATTCCGACAAGTTCACGCTGGCGCATCTTTTTAATGACGCGTCGTTCCTGTTCCAGGCTTCGTGCCACCTTACGCAAGACTTTCAGGTTTTCATCAGTAAAGGCACACACCATTTTATCGTATGAGATGGCAACATAATCGAGCACATCCTTCTGCGTGATGGTTACATGCTTTTTCAGATAGCCCCAAATTTCGTTCTTATCGCGTGTGGCCATCATCTCCTGGAACACCACGTCGCGCACGCCCATTTCTTCTTTCTTGGATTTGATATTGTTTTTAAACAAAATAAAGATGGAAAGAATCACAAAGGCAAACATCACAATCATACCGCCGATATACATCAGAATCGTGACAACGGCACAAGAAATGAAAGCTACGGCAGCCGTAAGGAACCATCCACCGATTACGTTGAGCACTCCGGTGATGCGGAACACGGCACTTTCGCGGCTCCAGGCACGGTCGGCCAAAGAAGAACCCATGGCTACGATGAAAGTTACATAAGTGGTAGACAGCGGAAGTTTCAAAGAAGTTCCCATGATGATGAGCAATCCGGCCACAACCAAGTTGACCGAAGCACGAATCAAGTCGAATGCAGCACCGTTTTCGAGGATTACCTCACTTTTATTGAAACGCTTGTCACACCAGGCTGTCAGTCCCTTTGGCGTATAGTTTGAAAGGAATTCGCCAACAGTAGTGGCTCCGCGTACAATGCTGCGCGCCACACGCGACGAACCGAACATTTCTTCGCCTTCGTCCTGACGAGACAAGTCGACCGATGTCTTGATTACATTATGCGCCTTCTTTGAGAAGGCCAGAGAAAGAACCATAACAACTCCGGCCGCAAGCAAGAACACAAACGGAGTCTTGGCACTGCCGTTGAGCGAACCCATCATAAATCCATAGGCATCGCCGGCACCGTTTGCCGTAAAATCCTGAAAAGCCGAATAAGCAGCCAAAGGCACACCGATGAAGTTTACCAAGTCGTTTCCAGCAAAAGCCATCGCCAAGGCGAAAGTTCCCATCAGAATGATAATCTTAAACACGTTGACCTTCAAGAAATGAAGCAACTGCATCAAAACGGTGAACACAACAAAACTGCCCAACAAAGCGACGGTGAGATTGTCGTTTATCCAACCCAGCCAGGCTGCATCCGAAAGGATAGAGCCTTTCAGACCTTTCACCACGGTGAAATAAAGAATGGCTGTCACGGCAATACCTCCGAAAATACCTACGGTATAATTCAGGTTCTTGCGATAATTAAAGGTGAATATCATACGAGAAATCCACTGTACGACAACTCCTACCACAAAAGCGATGGCTACCGAAAGGAAAATACCCAAAATTACGGAAAGAGCTTTTTCGGTGTTCATCAGTTCGGCAAAGCCTAAAGTGCCGGTCTCGTCGAAAGCAATCTTGAGCAAAGCCAGGATAAAGGTACCTCCCAACAGCTCGAACACCATAGACACGGTGGTGGAAGTGGGCATGCCCAACGAATTGAATACGTCCAGAAGCACCACGTCGGTGACCATCACCGCCAGGAAAATGCAGAGCAAATCATTGAACGAGAACATCTGCGGCTGGAAAATACCGTGGCGGGCAATGTCCATCATACCGTTGCTGACAATGGCTCCGATGAGCACACCCGTAGCTGCCACAATCATCACCGTGCGGAAGCGGGCTACTTTTGAACCGATAGCAGAGTTTAAGAAATTCACTGCATCGTTGCTGACACCCACAACCAGGTCGAAGATGGCAAGCACAAACAGGAAAAGAATTAATCCTAAATAAACAGTTTCCATAAATTATAATTGATTATTGTTTTCTTCTCGGTTTTGCCTGATAGCGGTTGCGAAAATAAAAACAGAAAATCATTTTTGTGTTTCAATCTTGTTACAAAGATGTTAATGCTTGCTATTCCGTGCATTTTTCTGCCCTAACTACAGATTTTTGTTTCGTTTTTGTAACATCATCGTAACATAAAGAAAAGTTATTTCTGCCTGCAGTCACAAAAAAACGCATCCCAAAAGTCGGGAATAACTTTTGGGATGCTGTATAAAATATGGTATTGCTCCAGGATGGAAGCTAACAGTTATGCTTTTTCGGGAATGCGCTGCAGCAAATTGCGGGTGAAGGTCCAGAACTTCTCTACCGAAGCAATCTCACAACGCTCGTCGGGAGTGTGCGGTGAACGAAGCGTAGGACCGCAGCTGATCAGTTCCATGTCGGGATATACCTGACCGATGATGCTGCACTCCAGTCCGGCATGCACCACCTGAACAATAGGCTTCTCGCTGAAGGTGTCTTCGTAAACCTGACTCATCACATCAATAATCTGTGCATTGAAGTTTGGCTGCCATGCACCATAGTGGCCATCCGTGGTGACCTTCATGCCAGCCATGCCAAAACAGCTTTCGAGCATGGTAGTAATCAGCTCCAGCATTCCTTCGTTTGAACTGCGCGCCAGGATCAGGAAGTCAGCCTTACCGCCACCGATGTTTACGATAGCCAGGTTGGAAGAGGTTTCCACAATATGCGGCATGGATGGGATGAAACGCAAAATGCCGTTGTGACAGGCGAGCAATGCTGAAATCAAATTGTCCTGGATTTCCTCGGGCACTTCGTACTGCGGCAAATCCACCTGCTCTAAGGTTAGCGAAATACCCTGCTCCACACCTTCGTACTCGTTTTGGAACAAATCCTGGCAATAAGCAACCAAATCCTGCAAGTCATCCAAATTCTCGCGCGGGATGGTCAACACCACGCGGCACTCTCTCGGAATGGCATTGCGCATGTTGCCGCCACACCAGGAAGCCAGGCGCGCATCGTCGTCGGCAATGGCCTGACGCACCAAACGAGCCATGAGTTTATTGGCATTGCCACGGCCTTCGTTAATCTCCAGACCGGAATGTCCGCCGCGCAAGCCCTTGAGGGTGATGCATACAGCCATGTCGTTGGCATCCGTTTCTGCTTCCTTGTAAGACATAGACGCAGTGATATTCACGCCTCCGGCACTGCCAACCACAAATTCACCCATGGTTTCGTTGTCGATATTGAACAGGATGTCGCCCGAGAGCACATCGGCAGCCAAATGGTTCACGCCATACATGCAGGTTTCTTCGTCCGAAGTGATGAGCGCCTCCAAGGGGCCATGCTGCAAGGTATCGTCTTCAAAAGCAGCCATAATCATAGCCACACCAATACCGTCATCTGCTCCCAGAGTTGTTCCGTTGGCATGAACCCAGCCGTCTTTTACATAAGTCTCAATCGGGTCGGTTTCGAAATTGTGGCTGCTGGCTTCGCTCTTCTGCGGAACCATGTCCATGTGCGCCTGCATCACCACTTTCTTTCTGTTTTCCATTCCCGGAGTGGCCGGTTTTCTGAATATGATATTCTCGCCTCCATCCTTGAAAGCTTCAATATGATGCGCCTCAGCCCATTCTAACAGGAATGACTGCACTTTTTGCAAATGGCCCGATGGACGAGGCACTTGAGTCAACGCATAAAAATTGTTCCAAACAATCTGCGGATTTAAGTTTTTGATTTCACTCATAGTTCCAATGTTTAATAATTTAATTTATAGAGTTTGCTGACTGACTGTTGTGATGCGGCGGGTGAACTGAAATGCCACAAGGGCATAAAGTCCCAGCAACAACACCAAAAGCGTCTGCAACGTGTGTACGATAAGAACAAACACAGCACCTTCGCTCGCCTGCACACCATAAAGCATCAGCACTGTCTTTACGGCAAAATGCCACGGACCGGCTCCGTTGGGAGTGGGCACCAACACGGCAAAACATCCCACCACGAAAGCAACCAGTGCCGGCGACATGCCCAACAAGGCGGTTGAATCAAAGCAAAAAAACGTGAGATAAAAATGCAGGTAATAAGACCCCCATATGCCTACCGTGTATAGTATATATAAAGGTGCACTCGGAACATGACGCAACGACAGCAAACCATCGCGCAAATTAAGGAACAAATGACGCGTCTTCTGGAACTGAAGCAAACGGCGCACCAGCCATACAAAAAACACCAGTACAGCCAGGCAGCACAAAGCCGTCACAACATAACCCGTAAGCGAAAAGCCTTGCAGCATGCCCCATACACTCATGCCCGTCTCATGAAAGAAGGTCATAAATACAGGCAACTGAAACAACACGGTGAACACAGCCAACAATACGACAAAAACAGAATCAACCACGCGCTCGGTAACCACCGTACCCAACGACTTGCTGAAAGAAGTTCCGTCGAAACGCTTCAAGACACCGCAACGCAGCACTTCGCCGATGCGCGGCACCACCAGACTGGCTGCATAAGAAAGATAGATACTGTTGATGCACACCGATGTGCGCGGCTTTTCCTGCAAAGGCTCCAAAGCCAACTTCCAACGAAGAGCACGAAACATCTGTGCCGTCACACCAAAGGGCATAGACAGCAACATCCAGGTCCAGTCAGTGCGCTCGGTAAGCGCCCCGGAAAAAGCCTGCCAGTCAAAACCACGATACATCCACCACAAAATCAACCCCGACAAGACTAAAGGACCAACTATCTGAAAAGCATAGTTAATTAATTTGTTATCTTTACACACTACTATTTTGCATTAAATATCATGGCGCCTGAATTTATTTACAAGGCAACATGAAAATAAAACCACTTGATTTGCTCTAATTGCAAGGGATTATACTATCTTTGCATACACAAAAGTAGTATAAAAAAGCAACAATGAAGTCTGTTAAACCTAAAAAATTTTTGGGCCAACACTTTTTAAAGGATTTGAAAATTGCCCAAGACATTGCCGACACCGTAGACGCATGCCCCGATATTCCCGTACTTGAAGTGGGTCCGGGCATGGGCGTCATGACGCAGTTCCTCATAAAAAAAGACCGACCAGTCAAGGTGGTGGAAATTGATTTTGAATCCGTTGCTTATCTGAAAGAAGCATTCCCCACCCTGCAGGGCAACATCCTGGAACAGGATTTCCTGAAAATGAACCTCAACGAGGTGTTCGAAGGAAAACCGTTTGTGCTTACCGGAAACTATCCCTACAATATCTCCAGCCAGATATTCTTTAAAATGCTGGACTATAAAGAGCTTATACCTTGCTGCACCGGCATGATACAAAAAGAAGTGGCCGAACGAATGGCAGCAGCACCGGGAAGCAAAACATACGGAATCCTGAGTGTACTGATTCAGGCCTGGTATCATGTGGACTATCTGTTCACAGTGCACGAACATGTGTTCAACCCGCCACCAAAGGTGAAAAGTGCCGTAATCAGAATGACACGAAACCAAACCGAATCACTGGGATGCGACGAAACACTGTTCAAAAAAGTGGTGAAGACGTGTTTCAACCAACGACGCAAAACCATGCGCAACTCCATCAAACCGCTCTTTGCCGATGCCGACCAAAGAAAACTGCAAAAAGGAGAAGGCGTGAAAGACCATACCGCATTCCTGCAAAAGGAAATATTCAACAAAAGACCAGAACAGCTCTCTGTGAACGACTTCATTGAGCTGACCAACATGGTGGACCAAGAATTGTCCTAAAATAACACCTTTTCTTAGGTAATAAAGAATCTTTTTGTATTTTTGCAATCAGAATTTACGAGTCATCTATCATGGACGATTATTACGCGACTGAATTAAACTTTTAGAAATATCGGAGACGCACAACGCTCCGATAAAAAACTTTTATTGGAGGACGATGCATGCGAACATACTGGAATACGGCCAACGGCCTGAAAACAATGGAAAACTGGGAACCAAACTGCTGGGTTCAGGTTACCTGCCCCACACAAGAAGATCTTGACTTTCTGGAAAAAGACCTCAAAATCCCAGACTATTTCCTGATGGACATCGCGGATACCGATGAGCGCGCACGATATGAATTCGACGAAGGCTGGATTCTAATCATCCTGCGTATCCCTTATGTAAAGGAGGTACGCTCAAGAACACCTTACACAACCATCCCCTTGGGTATCATCATGAATAAAGAGGTGTGCATCACGGTTTGCAACTTCGAAACAAACATGATGATTGACTTCGTAAGCTACCAGCAAAAAAGAGGCGTGGGATTTACGGACTCCGTAGACCTGGTGTTCCGACTGTTCCTCTCATCGGCCGTGTGGTATCTGAAGCGACTGAAGCAAATCAATACGCTAATCGAAAAAGCCAAGCAGAATCTGGACCGCAACGTGGATAATGCCGACTTGATTAACCTGTCGCGACTGCAAGACAGCCTGACGTATTTCATCACTTCGATAAGAGGAAACGAAACATTGCTCTCAAAACTGAAATTCAAACTGCCGATTGATGAACTGGACGCCGATCTGATAGAAGACGTAAACATTGAAATGAGCCAGGCAAGAGAAACAACATCTATCTATGCCAACATCCTCGACTCTACCATGGATACGTATGCCAACTTGATTAACAACAATATGAGTAGCGTCATGAAAATGCTTACTTCTATTTCCATCATCCTGATGTTCCCCACATTAGTGGCAAGCTTGTTTGGCATGAACCTGGTAAACGGCATGGAACAGTCGCCCTGGGGATTCCCTCTGGCTATCGGCATCACGGTTATCGTAACGGCGCTGTTTATGTGGTTCTTCAGAAGAAAAACGTGGATTTAAGGAAAAAAACAGCAAAATATTTAGGACGCAATCCTTTTTTTATCTTAATTTGTAAAAATATTGCGTGAAAAGCAAAAGAAGATACTAAAAGAAAGTAATAACAATGGATTCTCAAGAAACAATTTCTATGGAAGAATTAGACAACACAGGTATTTCTACAACAGAAGAAACGGCTAACAAACTAACTAAAAACAACACGCCGCAATCAAAAGGAGAAATATTAGATTACATAAAACAACTGGCGCAAAGCAGCGACATCCCCAGCAAACAGGATCTGGAAGGACTGAAACAAAATTTCTACCGCATTCATAAAGCTGAACTTAACAAACAAAAAGCAGCTTTCGTTGAAGCCGGAGGAAATGCCGAGGATTTTAAACCCGAAGTAGACGCCGACGAACAGACATTCAAGGAATGGATGCGGATTATCAAAGAAAAAAGAGCCGAAATCGTAGCCGAACAGGAACGGGCCAAATCGGAAAACCTTCAGAAAAAATTCGATATCCTCGACAAAATAAAGGCAATGATCTCTTCACCCGAAGAGGCTAACCAGCACTACCAGGAGTTTAAGGAACTGCAAAACGAATGGAAGAGCATTACCAATGTGCCTGCTGAAAAACTGAACGACTTGTGGAAAAACTACCAGTTGTATACAGAGCAATTCTACGACTTGCTCAAACTGAACCACGAATTCAGAGAGTATGACTTCAAAAAGAATCTGGAAATTAAAACCGGACTCTGCGAAGCTGCCGAAAAACTGGCCGAAGAGGAAGATGTTATTGCTGCCTTCCAAAAACTGCAAAGCCTGCACCAGGAATACAAAGAAACGGGCCCCGTAAGCAAGGAATTAAGAGAGGACATCTGGAACCGATTCAAAAATGCTTCGACCGTTATCAACAAAAAACACCAGCAGCACTTTGAAGACCTCAGAATGAAAGAGGAAGAAAACCTGAACAGAAAAACAGAGCTGTGCATCCAGGTGGAAGAAACAAACACAACTGAACTGAATTCGTTTGCCGACTGGGAAAAAGCAACCAAAAAAATATTGGAGATTCAAGCGGAATGGAAAACAATTGGATTCACACCACAGAAGATGAATACCAAAATTTTTGAGAGATTCCGCGCTGCATGCGACTTGTTCTTCAATGCAAAAGCAAACTTCATCAAAACAGCAAAGGACAAACAGAACAGAAACCTGGAGCTGAAAAAAGAACTGTGCGAAAGAGCCGAAGCTCTGAAAGACAGCACCGACTGGAAAAATACAGGAGACATCTTGGTGAAACTGCAAAAGGATTGGAAAAATATCGGAGCAGTACCAAGAAAGCATTCAGAACTGCTGTGGAACAGATTTATACAGGCCTGCGACTATTTCTTTGAGCAGAAAAACAAGGCGTTCTCTTCAGTACATACCGAAGAAAACGAGAACCTGGAGAAAAAACAGAACATCATCAAGCAGCTGAAAGATATTGATGCTGCCAACGCCAACGAACATGCTGAACTGATCAGACAGTTGGCTAAAGAATGGAATGAAACCGGACATGTTCCGTTTAAGGACAAGGATAAAATCAATCGCGAATACCGCGCATTGGCAGACGTGCTTTTCGAAGCGATCAGCAAACAACACTCTCAACGAAGAATCAATAACTTCAAAAACTCTCTGAAAGCTTCTGCCGAAAAGGGAGACAACAGCTTGAGCAAGGAGTACGACCGACTGACAAAAGCTTATACGCACCTGAAAAACGACATCCAGACTTATGAGAACAATCTGGGATTCTTGACTTCAACCTCGAAGAAAGGAAACAGCCTCGTAAATGAATACAGCAAAAAAGTGGAAAAACTGAAAGCTGAATTAACCGTTCTGGAGGAGAAAATCAAAGCTGTAAGAGAAGAAATGAAAAAATAAAAACAAGAAAAAGGATTGCAGTCATCTGCAATCCTTTTTTTATGTATCTCACCAACAAAGCTAATTAAAGACAAAACAAAAAAAGAGACCACGAAAGTGATCTCTCTTCTGTTGGGCTACCTGGATTCGAACCAAGAAAAACAGGACCAGAATCTGTTGTGTTA
>Oklahoma_p2__coassemble_190_pt1 | contig 84781 bp, 79 predicted proteins | sample Oklahoma_p2__metabat2_low_PE_029 | metagenome-assembled genome bin Oklahoma_p2 | reverse complement strand
CCTCGCTTAGAGAGGGATTGAGAAAGTTTGCTGAATGGTATGTAACTTATATGTATTAGAAGATAATTTCTTTCCTCCTTAAAGTTTAGCTGCTTTATAGATTTATCATTTATATATTAATTTAGCAATTAATGGCTTCTAACTTAGTAAATAAAATCATAGACTCTGAAGGTTCTATTAACTGGAAAACAGAACAAGGACGAGTATATACCTATCTGAATCCTGTGTCTTACTTGATAACTCGTAAGCATATTCCTCTCTTTTCTCAAATGGATGGAATATTTGCAGATGGAGGGTTATTGGTAAAAGCAATTAACTTGCTTTATGGAAAGAAAGTAACTCGTAGAAGTTTTGATATGACTTCTATGGCTCCTGAATTGTTTGCCTTTGCAGATGAACATAAAAAAAGTGTTTGTATTGTAGCATCAAAAGATGAACAGCTACAAAAAGCTATTGCTATCTTTTCAAATCAATATCCGAACATTGTATGGAAAGGATGTAGAAACGGTTATTTCACTTCACACGAAGAAAAAGAGCAAACTGTCAAAGATATAATTCAACTGAATCCGGATTATTTAATTGTCGGAATGGGAACTGTTGCACAAGAGGAGTTTCTGCTTCAAGCAAAACAAATGGGGTTTAAAGGTATTGGATTTACTTGTGGCGGATTTATTCACCAAACGGCTGAAAATGACATTCATTACTATCCAGATTGGATAGATAAATTTAATCTTCGATTCTTATATAGAATGTATAAGGAGAAACATACGCGCAAACGTTATATAAAAGCCGGATTTGTTTTTCCTTGGCTATTTCTGAAAGATCGCTTTTTGTAATTAATCCTTATGGGTAAAATTGAACAATCTTTTTTCTTTCTCTTGAGAAAGGCTCTAGGTACTGATTCTCCAAAATTTGCCTTTCCTCTACTAACAAAGGAGGAATGGGAGGATTTGTATAATCTTGCAAAAAAACAGACACTGACAGGTGTGTTGTTATCTGGTATTCAGAAGCTGGACCCTGATTTGGCTCCACCCAAAAAAATATTGTTGCAATGGTTTGCACAGGTTGAAAAGATTAAAGAACGAAATATTCAGCTGAATAAAACCGTTGTGAAGGTTTCTGAACGTTTTGCTGTAGATGGCTTCAAATCGGCTATCTTGAAAGGTCAAGGCGTTGCTTTGTATTATCCGGAACCCTTGTTGCGAATGCCTGGAGATATTGATATATGGTTGGATGGTAACAGAGAGGATATAATCAAATATGTACGTAAATATTGTCCCAAAGAGGGAGCACGTTATCATCATATCGATTTCCCCGTGATGAAAAATGTTTCTATAGAAGTGCATTTTACACCAACATGGATGAATGCTTTTTCCAAAAATAAGTTATTGCAGGGGTTGTTTGAGGATTGGAAGGAAACTACCTTTAATAATAAAGTAAATTTAGATGATAAGGATGTAAAGGGATTCTGTGTGCCTACGGATAAAATGAATCGTATATTTTTGCTGATTCATATTTATCATCATTTTTTTGATGAAGGTATCGGACTGCGTCAATTGGTGGATTACTTTTATTTGCTTAGAAGAGGTTGTTCGGATGAGGAAAAAAAGGAATTTCAACAGATAATCCAGTCTTTGGGCATTGTGAAGTTTACGAAAGCATTGATGTACGTAATGCATCAGATTATGGGATTGCCCAAGGAGTGCCTACTTACAGAACCTAATGAAAAGGATGGACATTTTGTATTGAAGGAAATTCTTATTTCTGGAAATTTTGGCCATGATGACGAACGGATTTATCGTAAAAATGGTAAATCTACAGCTTTTTATTGGAGTAAGTTTACGCATAAAGCGCACTTTGTATCTGCATATCCCAAGGATATTTATCACAATATCAGCTTTTGGGTATGGCAGTATTTTTGGAGAATGAAAAACGGTTATTTGTAATTACAAACGAATATAGGATTAATGAACAGATTTTTATTTGCTTTGCTGGGGCTTGCCCTAACGCAAAGTACAACAGCTGAAACGAAAGATTCGCTTTCTTACAATATAGAAGCCAGAGCTACTGCCGGAGGGGGTGACTTTGCTCCAATATGGTTTTCGGCCAATAAGTATGGCCTGTCGAGCGTGAAGCCGAACAGTGGCTTGCTGAAAGCGGGACTGGAATATAACAAGAACATGAAATACCGCTGGAAACTGAAGGTGGGCGTAGACTTGGCGGGCGGTTATGACTTGACACAAAACGTGATTGTACAACAGGCGTATGCGGATATTGCCTGGAGATGTCTGCAACTGAGTGTGGGAAGTAAAGAACGGAATCCGCTGGGAAAGGATATTTATCTGAGCAGTGGCGCCATGGTGGAAGAGGGTAATGCAAGGCCTATTCCGCAAATCCGTGCGGAGATAGAGGATTATGTGGCTGTGCCCGGAACGAAAAAATGGCTTTCTTTTAAAGGACATTTTGCTTATGGCGTGTTTACGGACGGTAATTGGCAGGAGGATTTTGCTGCACCTCACTACAAAACGTACATGAAAAAGACGCTTTATCACTCCAAATCGGCAATGTTTCGTATCGGAAACACAGAAAAACGTCCCTGGGAATTCGAGATTGGATTGTTGGTGTCGACACAGTTCGGAGGAGAGCAGTATGAGTGGAAACAGAATGCGAACCGATGGGAAGTAATGGAAATGCCGCATGGCTTTAAGGATTTGCTGAAAGCCATCATTCCAACGCAGGGAGGAGCTGATACGCCTGGTGGAGACCAAGTGAATGTAGCCGGTAACTTTATCGGAAGCTGGAATGCAGCGTTTACTTACTATTGGAAAGATTGGAAGTTCCGTGCGTATTACGAGCATCTGTTTGAGGATGAATCGCAAATGTTCATGCAATATGGCAGATGGAAGGACGGACATTTGGGATTGGAGGTGACGTTCCCCAAGAATCCCTTCGTGACCAAGGTGCTTTGGGAGGGCTTGTCTACCAAAGACCAGAGCGGACCTATCTTGTATGACGGCTTCTTGGGTAATTATGACCATCAAATCAGTGCATCGGACAATTATTACAATAATTATTTCTATCAGGGATGGAGTCACTGGGGACAGGGCATGGGAAATCCGCTATTGCCGGGCCCTATCTATAATAAGGATGGAAGTATGATGTTTCGAAGTAACCGTACCCGAGCCAATCATGTGGCTTTCTGTGGCAATCCGACAGAGGAGTGGAACTATCGCGTGAAGCTTTCGTATGCCGAGCATTGGGGTATTTATATCAATCCATTGGATAAGATGATGCGCCAGTTCTCTTCTATGTATGAAGTGGGCTACCAACCCAAACAGTTGTGCGGATGGAGTTTTAATGCAGCCTTGGGATGGGATCAGGGTGATTACATTGGAAACAGTGTGGCTGGCATGATAACAATCAAAAAAGAAGGAGTTTTATGGAAAAGATAGGAAATAAATTGGCGGTATGGAGTCTCATGGGACTGCTGTGTTTGTTGGCATGGGGCTGCGACAAGAAATGGCCCATCAACGGTAATCTGGACGGCAACTGGAAACTGCTGCGCTTCGAAACGAAAGAGGATGCCAAGGTGACGGAATGCCACCGCTTGTATGTGGCTATTCAATTGCACATGGTGGAATTTAAAGACCAGGGCGGAAACGGCTTCGATAGTTTCTTTGGTGAATTCAGATATGATGAGGATAAGGAAACGGCTGTGATTTATAATCTCAAAGGAAAGGAGTTTACTACAGACAGTAATATTCCTGTGGAAGTGGAGCAACTGAAGCATTATGGCTTGAATTCGCAACACAATGTGTTTAAGGTGGTGAAGGCGGACGGCAAATACTTGATTTTGGAATCGGATTATGCCCGATTGTTTATGAAACGTTTCTAATTAGATTAGAATTATTATGGAAAATAATAAGAAAAAGGTTTTTGTTAGTGGTTGCTATGATATGCTTCATAGTGGTCATGTTGCGTTCTTTAAAGAGGCGGCAAAGTATGGAGATTTATATGTAGGTATAGGATCGGATGAAACTATATTGCATTATAAACACCGTAAAACTGTATACAGTGAACAAGAACGATTGTATATGGTGAAAGCTATTCGCTATGTAAAAGAAGCATATATCAATGCCGGTGACGGCATAATGGATTTCGTTCCTACATTAGATATTGTTAAACCCAATGTTTTTGTGGTAAATCATGATGGTTCTAATCCAGAAAAAGAAGCTTTATGTCGTAAGTTAGGTATTGAGTATATTGTCCTTGATAGAAAACCAGACGAAGGATTGACAGCTCGTTCTACTACAGATTTGCGAAAGGAAGGTTCTATGTTGCCTACTCGACTTGACTTGGCGGGAACTTGGATAGATCAACCTTATGTATCTCATTTTACTCCTGGATGGGCAATAACAATTTCACTTGAGCCTACATTTGAGATTCGAGAGCGTTGTGGATTATCAACATCCACTCGTAACATGATGAAGAAAATATGGCCTGTACAACTGCCCGATGGAGATCCAGAAGTACTTGCCAAATTAGCATTTTGTTTTGAAAATGACCCCATAAAGCGAGCTGAAGGAGGACATATTAGTGGAGCGCAAGATGCATTAGGTATTTGTATGCCTGGTTTGTGTCGTCATTATTATAATAAAAGTTTCTGGCCAGAAAAAATAGAATCTTGTAATGATGTGGTTGTTTTGGATTGGTTGGAAAGTCATTTATGTATGGTTCCCATGTTTCCAAGACGTCCTAATACATCAGTTGTTGAAAATTCTGTTTTTGAGCAGTATGATAAAGGTGAGATTTGTTCTGTAGATGTTACAGAAATGGTTAAAAAGCTAACAATTGCAGCGGAGTCTTGTTGGGAGGCAATATTAACAATGAATTTAGACAACTTTGCAAAAGCTTATTCAGATTCTTTTCATGCGCAAATAGCCTTATTTCCATCCATGATGCAGCCGGGAATTCAAGAGTATATTGATAAATACTCTCAAGAAGATGAAGTTATGGCTTGGAAAATGCCAGGTGCAGGTGGAGGAGGATATTTAGCTTTAGTTGTTAAGAATCGTGATGTGTTTTGTGAAAAATACCCCGATGCAATCAAACTTGTAATACGTAAAAGAGGTTTTTAGAAATATATTCTGAACAATGAAACATCCATTATTTATAACAAAAGATGGCAAGTCTTACTTCTCTCCATTTGTATTAGTTACATCTTTATTTTTCCTTTGGGGATTTGCACATAGTATATTAGATGTTTTAAATAAGCATTTTCAAAGTCATCTGGATGTATCTAAAGCAGAATCAGGTTTAGTGCAAACAATGGTTTATGGGGGATATTTTCTTATGGCTTTGCCTGCTGGTTGGATCATCAAAAAATGGGGTTATCGAATAGGTGTTGTAACAGGGCTTTTACTTTATGGAGTAGGTGCTTTACTGTTTATTCCAGGTGAACAAATAATGTCTTTTCCATTCTTCCTATTTAGTTTATTTGTAATTGGTTGTGGTTTGACATGCTTGGAAACATCTGCAAATCCTTATATTACGATTTTAGGAAAACCCGAAGATGGTGCGAGGAGGTTAAATTTGGCACAATCTTTTAATGGCTTAGGATGGATTATGGGACCAATGGTAGGAAGTTTGTTGATTCTTGGTGATGATAGCCAGTTGGCTCTTCCTTATGCTGTTGTTGGATTAATTGTGATATTGCTAGGGTTAGTGTTTACTCGCCTTGATTTACCAATTCCAGATGCTGTAATATCAACGCCTTCCAATGAAACCTTATCACATGATAGGTTCTTTAATAAGTTTTTTTGGTTTGGAGCTATAGCATTATTTTTATATGTTGCAGCGCAAACGGGAATAAATAGTTTTTTTATCAATTATGTTACGGAAATAGAACCTACTATAAGTGCTCAGTTTGCAGGTTTGATATTATCTTTTGGAGGAATGAGCCTTTTGTTAATAGGAAGAATTGTGGGCTCTTCTTTGATGAAGTATTCATCACCTAGTAGTATGCTTGCTATTTGCGCATTGGCTTCTATTATTTGTATGATAATGGTTGTTGGAGAATTTAATTCCTTATCACTAATAGCTCTTTGTGCTGTCTATCTTTTTGAGAGTATCATGTTTCCTACTATATTTGCAATGGCTTTGTATCAAGCTGAAACAAATAAAGAAAGAGCCTCTTCTATATTAATAATGTGTATTGTCGGAGGAGCGATTTCTCCTATTTTGATGGGGTATATAGGCCAATCGAATATGGCTATAGGTTTTATAATACCTTTGATTTGTTTTGTTGGCATTTTTATATATGCATTAAGCAATAGAAAATCAAAGTATCTGTAATTGCTTTGTTTGATTTAAATCAAATATAGAATAAGATTCTCAAATTATGTGGCTGGTATTTTTAATTGTTTGGGCTTGCATCGTAGTATTGGTGTATGCTCATCTGGTGTATGACTATCTGTATTATTACACCAATATGCGCCAAAAGTTTCAGAAGTTAAAGGAAATCTTTACGGAAGAATAGTTTTTCATCTTTACATTTAATCTATGTGTGCTAAACGATTGCTTTGGAGATTTTGCCTGCTTGCTTCGCTGACAATCGGTACTTGTGCTTGTGAGCGAGTTTCGTTTCCGGAACCGGATGGTAACGGAACGGGCAGTGAAAGCGAAAAACCGACTGATATTCCCGATGGTTCACACAATTCGGGAACTTCAGAAGATGAACTCACGGTAGTGCCTTTTACCGTGGCTGATTTTATTGAAAAGAGTGATTCGCTCAAGAATGAGCTTTGCTGGGTGGCAGGTTATATCGTGGGATATACGGAAAGAACCATGAGTCAGGCTACTTTTTCTGCCAAAGGGGCAGGGCAAAGCAATGTGTTGATTGCGGACTTTCCCTGGGTGGAGGACGAAACTTTGTGTGTGCCCGTGGAACTGAAACGGGTGGCGCTGAAAAAAGAATTGAGCCTGCAGCATGTGCCTGGTAACTTAGGAAAACGGGTGGCCCTGCTCGGTATGGCTGATTCTTATTTCAGAGTGGCTGGATTGCGCGGAGTGGAGGACTATGTGTGGCTGAAACCGGATGCTAGTGAACCGCCGGCCGGGGAAGAACAGAAACCGGATGACGGGGAACAGAATCCGAACCCGGAAGACAGTATCCCGCAAACAAAACCGGAACCACAGCCTAAACCGGAACCGAACCCGGAACCGCAACCCAAACCGAACCCGGAGGATAGTTTGGGTGGTCCAATCCTTTTCTATGTAAACGGAATACCCGTGCAACCGGTAGACCGAGCTTCGGCTTTGGTGGACGGGGGAAGATATCTGTTGGGAACAATGCCCGAAAAAGGGGGGATGCAGTTTATAGCTAATGAAGGACCCGATGCCCGAAACGGAAAATACAGAAAAGCACAGGCTGCTTCCGTAGAAGGGGAGTATATTACTACCGATGATAATTCGCTTCCGGCAGTGTTCGTTCTCGAAAAGCAGGATGCGGCTTTCAGACTGTATGACGAGGGAGCACAAGGTTTTCTGGCTTACGACGTGAATGGGTCTTCGCAATCGAAAGCGTGGCTGCCGCTACTGACCCGTAAGGATGAGGAGGTAAACAGCAGGTTTGCAGCTACTTTTATTCTGGATTTTGCCAAACCAAAGGAGCGAATCAAAACGCATAAGGCGATTAAATATTCTGATGCATCAAACAGAAAATGTGTCTTGCACTATAATGCTTACAGCAATAATTTTAAAATCAATTATTATCCCGAAGGTGTTCCTGTGTGTTTATTTTGGATGAAATAGTAGGGACATTCAAAAAAAAGTCTATATTTGCATTTGGAACTAAGCTTATATTGTAATGAATATAAAAAATGGTTGGCTCAAGGTATGGACTTTTTACTCGGAAGGCTTCCGACAAATGACCTTGGGAAGAGTGTTGTGGACAATAATTTTGGTGAAACTGTTTATCATGTTTGTCGTACTCAAATTGTTCTTCTTTCCGAATTTCGTGAAATCTAATGCCGAAGACGGACAGGAAGCGCAGTTTGTGGCGGATGAATTACTGGAACGGTTCTGATTTTTTAACTGCTAATTTTTATGTGTATGACTGAATCTATTGATGTTTCTCTGATTGACTGGTCGAGAGCGCAATTCGCGCTGACGGCTATCTATCACTGGCTTTTTGTACCACTGACCTTAGGACTGGCTGTGGTGATGGGGGTGATGGAAACCATTTACTACAAAACAGGTGACGAGTTCTGGAAACGCACGGCGCGCTTCTGGATGAAACTCTTTGGTATTAACTTTGCCATCGGGGTGGCTACCGGTCTGATCCTGGAATTTGAATTCGGAACGAACTGGAGCAACTATTCGTGGTTTGTGGGGGATATATTCGGTGCACCTCTCGCTATCGAGGGTATCTTGGCTTTCTTTATGGAGGCTACTTTCATAGCTGTGATGTTTTTCGGATGGAACAAGGTGAGCCGCGGATTTCATCTGGCGTCTACTTGGCTTACCGGTCTCGGTGCTACTATCTCGGCTTGGTGGATCCTGGTGGCGAATGCGTGGATGCAACATCCGGTGGGCATGGAGTTTAACCCGGATACGATGCGCAACGAAATGGTGGATTTCTGGGCGGTTGCTACATCGCCCGTAGCGGTCAATAAGTTTTTTCATACCGTGCTGTCGAGCTGGGTGCTGGGAGCTGCTTTTGTGGTTGGCGTGAGTGCATGGTTCCTTTGGAAGAAAAGAGAAAAACAATTTGCACTGCAGAGTATGAAAATCGGAGCAGCTGTAGGTCTGCTTGCGGCGGTTGTGACTGCTTGGACCGGCGATCAGTCGGGATATCAGGTGGCACAACATCAACCGATGAAACTCGCTGCCATGGAGGCTTTGTATGAAGGACAGAAAGGGGCTTCACTGGTGGCTGTCGGGGTGCTCAACAGAATGGAAAACGGTGAGGTGAATCCGGAAAAACCGATGCAGATGTGCGTGGAAATTCCTAATATGCTCTCGGTGCTGGCTTACCGGGACAAGGATTCGTATGTGCCGGGAATCAATAACTTGTTGCAAGGTGGATATACGCTGCCTGACGGAACGAAAGCGATTTCTGCCGAGGAAAAAATAGAAAGGGGCAAGAGAGCCATCACGGCATTAGGGGCTTATCGTATGGCCAAAAAAGAGAATAGAACGGATGTGGCTGCAACGCATCTGAAAACTCTGCGCGAGAATATGCCGTATTTTGGTTATGGGTATATCAAAAATCCACAGGACTTGGTCCCGAATGTTACCCTGAATTTTTATGCTTTCCGCGTGATGGTGGGGCTGGGTGTTTATCTGATCGGATTCTTTGCACTGGTGCTCGTGCTGGTTTATCGCAAGAAAATGGCGGACAAAAAGTGGATGACCGGACTGGCTATGCTGACTGTGCCATTGGCTTATCTGGCTTCGCAGGCCGGATGGGTGGTGGCTGAATGTGGCAGACAGCCGTGGGCTATTCAGGATTTGCTGCCGGTGAATGCGGCCATCTCTGGTTTGCCGACTTCTTCTGTGCAAACTACTTTCTTTATCTTCCTGGTGTTGTTTACCGTGTTGCTGGTGGCTGAAATCAAAATTATGGTGAAGGCCATTGCCGAGGGACCGGAAAAATAGGAGTTGGATGAAGGTTTACTTTGATGTTGAATCTGTTTAATGCATTAGGTTATGATGACTGAATCTATCTTTTACCAAGAATATTGGTGGTTTCTGGTGTCTCTCCTTGGAGGACTGCTCGTGTTTTTGCTGTTTGTACAAGGGGGGAATGCGCTGCTGTTTCACCTGGGAAAAAATGAGGCGGAACGCAAAATGATTGTCAATTCTACCGGTAGGAAGTGGGAGTTTACGTTTACTACCCTGGTGACTTTCGGAGGGGCTTTCTTTGCTTCGTTCCCTTTGTTTTACAGCACAAGCTTTGGTGGAGCTTATTGGCTCTGGATGATTATCCTGTTTAGCTTTGTCTTGCAGGCGGTGAGCTATGAATACCAAAACAAGCAGGGGAATGTGTTGGGAAAGAATACGTACCGGGCTTTTCTGGTGCTGAACGGGGTTGTGGGACCGTTTTTCCTGGGATGTGCTGTGGCTACATTCTTTACCGGAGCGGAGTTTACGGTGAACAAGGACCAGATGCTCCTGGAAGCCATGCCGGTTATCAGTGTGTGGAACAACGGCCTGCACGGACTGGAAGCGCTGGGCAATGTGTGGAATGTGTTGCTGGGACTGGCTGTCGTGCTGCTTTCTCGTATCTTGGGTGCCTTATACCTTATTAATAATATAAGCGATGACACGATTGATGGCAGAGCCCGCCGCGTGGTGCTGTGGAATGCTCCGGTGTTTGTGGTTCTCTTCCTTATTTTTGTCATCCGTCTTTTCCTGACAGACGGCTTTGCCGTTGACCCAAACAACGGAACTGTTTTTATGGAACCTTATAAGTATTGGAACAATCTTTTGGATATGCCCGTGGTGGCAGCTGTTTTTGTACTGGGAGTGGTGGCCGTATTGATAGGGGTGGCAGCTACGTTATTGCGACCGAATTTCAAGAAAGGCATCTGGTGGACAGGGGCCGGTTCTGTTTTGGCTGTGCTCGGACTGTTGCTGCTGGCCGGCTATAACAACACGGCTTACTATCCTTCGCTGACAGATCTGCAGAGCTCGCTCACGCTGGCGAACAGTTGCTCAAGCGACTTTACGCTGAAAACCATGTCGGTGGTGTCTATCCTCATTCCTTTTGTGCTGGCCTATATCTTCTATGCTTGGCGAAGCATCGACAAAAAGAAAATTGATGCCAAGGAAATGGAAGAGGAGGAACATACTTATTAAACTTATTGACGGAATTTTTATAGAGAAAAAACCAGGAATTCATGCCGCAACCGCTGCATGGATTCCTGGTTTTTTGCGCTTTCCGGGACTCAGTCGAACAGCTCGAACGTGAATTTATATCCAACACCGAAACCGGAAGGCTGATTGTAGGAAAGAAATATGCCGGTGTCGAATACAAAAGTGCTGATGCCATAGCCTACTTCTATGTGTGACGGCAGATTGCGCATGGTGAGGAAATTGAGATAAATGCGCTCGTTGCGGATGTGACCGGTGTATTTTCCTAAATGACGCAATAGCAGGAAGGGGGCCTCGTAAACAGCATTCATCCTAAAGTAGTGGCTGGATGCGTTGTACCATCGACCGTCTAAATTCTGAAAACGACCGCCTATATCATCGGTCCATCCCTCGGGAAGGGTGTTGTTGCGCAGGTTGGCAAAATCAACAAAGTAGGTCTCTTGCTGGTTGGTGAAACTTCCAAAACCTACGCGATAGCTCAAACCGCTGCGCAATCCCAGGCGGATGCTGTGCTGCATCTCTGCTTCAATACGTTCATAGACTCCCGTACTGCCGAAAACATGATTCAGACCGCGCTCGTAATCGACTACGAATTTGGGATAACGAGAGGTGAGGCGTATCTTTTTGCCATTGCTGATGTAGTAGTATAGACCGGGTGTCCACTCGAATCGGATGCCGGGAGCAAAACTGATATATTGCTTGCGGATGAGGCCGACTATCTCATCGCTCGGATTGGAAGGCTGGTCTTCGAGTAAATCTGTATTGATGGACGGACGGCTAACCGGACGACGACGGTGGATATTGATGCCGGCTATTACGTCGAAACCGTGAAAAACTTCAATGCGATTCTTGACTTGCAGCTGCAAATCTGTGAAGTATTTCAGATTTAATGCATCGAAATTAATCGTGGTGTCGGCCATGTCTTTGATGTCTTGCAGCACTTCGCTGCTGTATATGCGGTTTCCGTTGCCCACGGTTATTTCGAAACTTCCATTGCACATCGGGGCATAGAGGTATTTGGCCCGTAACTGCCAAAAGAATTCCTTGTGGGTGAAGTTGTAGCCTAAGCGAGTGCGCAAATCAAGCGACTGACGGTTGCGGAACAGGTTGTTGTAGCGCAAATCCTGACGATAGGCGAGACCGCGACTCTTACTGTAGCTCAACATCAGCGGATTGATGAAGGGGGAGCAACGGAAGGTGCCGAGGTTCTCGACATTTAGCTTGTAGTCTTCAACAAATATGTGACTGAGGAATTTCCAGATTTTATCGCGGTTCCTTTCTTTTCGTGGAAGACTGTCGCGGTGCGCCTGACGCTCTAAATAGTCGCGATAGATGACTTGCTCGTAGGATTCCAAAGGAAAGGCGCGCAGACTGTCGAATGCTTCGGCATTGCGCTCGTGGGCGGTTCGGTCGCGTTTCAGGGTAAAACTGGCGGACAGGTTGTATTGCGGCTTTTGAATCTTTTCTGTTTGAATGTCTTTGTAGGTGAGATGGGCACGATAGCGACCGCTCAGTTTGTTCCACACCAGGGCGTAGGAGGCTTCGATGTCATAGGAAACCGGCAGAAATTCGGTGTCGGTTCCCGGATTTCCCATGTCTATATGGCACTTGAAACGCAGCAAATCGGAACGGCCCTCGAAATATAACGAACGAACACTCCAGGTGCTGTCGCTCACAGACATGTGACCGCGCAATAACTGGTAGCTCTTGTTCTTGGGAATAAAACTGATATGGTAAAGATAACGCCGGGTGCTGTCTACGGTAACCGAATCTAAACGGTAATCGTAATGTCGGTTGCTTTTGGGTGCAAGCGGAGACAACAAGATGTCGCCCACCAAAAATGGCTCGTAAATGTTGATGCTGAAATAGTTGATAATGCCGGGTATGTTCTTTTGATTGCGCAGGGTTCCGTTGATATAACGCAACTTCTGATCGTAGATGCCGGGATGGGTGTAGTGGATGTTGCGGTAGGTTTCCAACCAGTATTGATTGACTCCATTTTCACTGTGCATTACTTGGGGCAAGTAGCGCAGAAGCATGTTCTTTCTTTCTACGTTGAGCAGAGCGCGAACATACATATCGGCATGGTACTCCTGAATGGTATCCTTATAAACGGGTGCCACTCGGTAGAGATTTTGTAGCAGCGAGTCGATGGAGCTGACTACAGTCATAAAGATGCATATCAGGAGCATACCTTTTTTTTATTTTGCTTTCTTGTATGCGCAAAGTTAGAAATTAGTATGGACTTTTGCTCCTTTTTGTTTTGCTTTTTTGGCTATGATGGCGTTTCTTCATATTATCCTTTAAATAAGGTAGGATGTGGCTCGGCAAAAAAATACTTTGAAAATTTTATTTTCAGTATTTTCTTTTGCGCTCGCCTTTCACTACCTTTGTAAAAGGAATATTTAGTATTTGTTACAGATGAAAAAAGATTTGATAAATATAACTTATTGGCGCGAGGCTCATTTGCTTCCGCTTATGTGTACTACTGACGCTTTTTATGTGAAATATGCACGCAAAGTGCGCGACAGAATCCGTAAGGCGGATTTTGAATGGAAACTTTCTCAGGATGATATGACCGAAGTGGCACTCACATTGACTTATTATTTTGAGGATGTGGTCAGCGGACTGGGGGTGTGGCATGCCTTTATACAGGAGCACAAAAGGTTGTACGGACGCTTCCTTCCTTTCTATAATGTGGACGAAGAGCAGTATTTTACGGACGAGGTGAACGAACAGGATGTGCTTTTCTTAATCTGGATGATTTTCCAAAAACGTAACGGTCAGGTGATTGTCAACCCGGAAAATCCGTATATGAAGCAGTTGGCGCACGAAATCTTCTTGCTCTTTGACGAGGATTTTGAGCAGATGCCGATTAACGAGGAATTGCTTAATGCCCTGAAAAACCCTCAGATCTATCAGGATTTCTATAATGTAAAGACGCTGATGGTGCAGGTTTGCTGCATGTCGTACTTGTTTTATTATTTCACAACCCAGCACCGCGAAAGAATTGCCGACCAGGTAATCCAATTCTTACCACAAAACAGTCCGGTGTCGGCTTTGGCTTATTTTACGGAATCGGTACTGGGCGTAGAAATACCTACCGGACCTTTGGCGCAGAAACCGGCTCTGTGGCTTTCGCGCATGCTTGCCTCTTGGGGAATGGAGCAGGAAGCGAAATGGATGGAACAGATGCAAACGAAAGAATTGCAACCTTATCTGGTTGTGACGCTGGACGAAGAAAAAGTAGTTCTGGAGGATATTCAGGGACAACACTATGAGTTGCTGCTCAAGGATATGATGGAACAAGACCCGAAAGTGCTGCTGCAACAGAAGACATTCCTGGGACATCTGGTGCAGTATCGCGGACAATGGTTCCTGAATGGAGGTGGTAACTGGCTGAAAGATACGGAAAAATTCCAAAAATATAAGGAGGAGCATTTGGCACTGGAAGAACAGAATAAGAAAATATATAAAAGGGTGCAGAAAATTACCGAGGGACTTCCGGTGTTTTTCTTTGCTGACTATAAGGAAATGGTCTCTTGGATGAATAAGAATTTTAAGAGATATGTAGACATGAAAGCCGTGAAAGAATCGGCCGACAGCCATCAAGACGAAAAAAATCTGGCCGTTTTCGTATCGCAAGAGAAGGGTATCGTGGTTTTGCCTGATGCTGCTGAGTATATCGCACACCCGGATAATCCTTTTTATAAACCCGAAAATGCTACAACCGGTGCCGTGCGTCTGCTTTTTGACATGACGTATGCTGCACCCGAAACTGTGGAGACGCTGGTGCAACATGACTTGTTGCCCGATGCAGCACTCCATTCAGATGAGGGAGTGGAGCAGGGAAGAAAACTGCTGAAGGACAACTTGGATTTCCTGCTACGTATGATTCGTTCTGATTTTAATATTGTTTCTGACTAAACATTGATATGCCATGGATTTTTTGGATTTGGTTAAAAGAAGACAGAGTGACCGGAGATTTGAACAAACTGCTGTTAGCAAGGAACTGATTGTGGGATGCTTGGAGGCGGCAAGAATGGCGCCTTCTGCTTGTAATTCACAACCCTGGAAATTTGTTGTTATTGACGAACCGGAATTGAGAAAGAATGTGGCGCGCGCGGCTGCCAATATGGGGATGAACCGTTTTGCCGAGGAAGCTCCCGTAATCGTTGCCGTAGTGATGGAAAAAATGAACTTTACAGCGCGTATCGGTAGCGTCATCAAAGACAAAGAATATTCTTTGCTGGATGTGGGCATTGCTGCAGAGCATTTTTGTTTGCAGGCTGCTTCGATGGGATTGGGTACTTGCATGCTGGGATGGTTTAACGAAGCCGAGGTGAACCGCCTGCTGAAAGTGGGCAAAAGACGTATCCCTTTATTGATTCTGCTGGGATACCCTGCCGGAGAAACACGCCCAAAAGCTCGAAAAAGACTGGATGAAATGAGTTCGTGGAATAAATATTAAACAGATATAAAAAAGCACCGAATCTTTGGAATTCGGTGCTTTTTTAGTTCGTACGAACGCTTATTTGATATTCTCACGAATCTTTGTCAGGTATTGCTTCATGCCTTCTTCATCATGTTCGTTGATGATGCCGATAAGCTCTTGCAGCTCCTTGCAGATTTTTTCTACCTGATATTTGGTTTTAGGATTGTAGAGGATTTCACGCAACAGACAATCGTCCTCTCCCAAAACACCACGCGCTATCTGAAGATGGCGCTTGAAGGTTGTTCCGGGAGCATCCTGATGCTTCATGACGGCCGCGAAAACAAATGTAGAAACGAAAGGTATACTCAGAGAATAGGCCATTGTTTCATCGTGCTTGTCGAAAGAATACTCACAGATATTCAGTCCCAAACGGTTATACAAATCGCGGAAGAATATGCGTCCCATGTAATCGCCTTCATTGATAATGATGGCATTCTCCTGATTTAATGCACCTAAATTGGCAAATGTAGGGCCGAACATCGGGTGGGTACTTACATATCGCATGCCTGTTTCCTCATAAAATTCCTTGAATCCGGTCTTTACTGAGGATATATCACTGATGATACAGTCTTTTGACAGGTGAGGTATCACCTGACGGAACACGTCGAGCGTATATTTTAACGTCACGGCATTGATGACCAGTTCGGGGTCGAATGCATCGATTTCATCGAGCGATGTAAAGCGTTGCGTGTTATACATGAAGCGCAGACGCTTGGCATCTACTTCATATACGGCAGTTTCGTGTTCGAAACTCAGTAAATCCACAAAAAACGAGCCCATTTTACCGGCACCTAAAACCAAAATTCTCATCGTATGATCTTTCTGTTTGTTTTTGAATGATTGATTATTTGTTCATATGTTCCATCTGCTGGCGTACACTCTCTTCGTGAATGAGCTCGTAGATGTTTTTGATAAAGTCGGCATCCATGCCGCAAAGCACGCCCTGAGCTGCACGTTTGTCCAAAATCTCACTGTAGCGGGTGGTCTGTACTACCGCCATATTGTGTTCTTTCTTGTAGGATGCAATTTCGCGGCTGATGCGCATGCGCTTGGTGAGCAACTCCATCAGATTGTTATCCATCTCGTCTATCTGCTGACGCAGTGCGTTCAGGCTTTCGGTGCTCTCTTTAGTGTTGCGCACAACTAAACGGTCTAAAATGAAATTCAGCACATCGGGTTGTACTTGTTGCTTGGCATCACTCCAGGCACAGTCTGGATTGCAGTGGCTTTCTACAATCAAACCTTCGAATCCCATGTCCATGGCTTGCTGTGATAATGGGGCAATCAGGTCACGACGTCCGCCGATATGACTCGGATCACATACTATCGGAAGATTCGGGTAACGACGGTGCAACTCAATCGGCAAGTGCCACATCGGAGCATTGCGGTAGAGTTTTTGGTCGATGCTTGAGAATCCGCGGTGAATAGCAGCCAAACGGGTGATGCCGGCTCCGTTGATTCGCTCCAAAGCTCCTACCCATAATTCAATGTCTGGGTTAACCGGGTTCTTCACGAAGATGGGAATGTCAACACCTTTCAGTGAGTCGGCCAGTTCTTGAACGGCAAATGGATTGGCTGTGGTGCGTGCTCCTACCCACAACATGTCCAGTCCGGCATTCAGGGCTGCTTCTACATGTTTGGGAGTTGCCACTTCGGTTCCGATGAGCATGCCGGTCTCCTTTTTCACCTCTTGCAACCAAGGCAGAGCCTCTTCGCCCATTCCTTCAAAACCTCCCGGCTTGGTACGTGGTTTCCATACGCCGGCGCGAAATATCTTAATTCCTTTGTTTGCCAGTTCTTTGGCTGTTTGCATCACTTGCTCCTCGGTCTCGGCGCTGCAAGGTCCTGCTATAACCAATGGTCTGTTATCTGATCCCGGTAAATTCAGTGGTTTTAAATTCAGTTCCATAATGTGTGTCTATTATCTTTTGTTATTATTTAAATACGTTTTTAATTCTTTCTAATGCAATGGCTATCTTTTCTTCTTTGGCGCAGAGCGAGATGCGAATGTAGCGTTGTCCGTTCGACCCGAAAATAAATCCCGGAGTGAGGAATACTCTTGCTTCGTGCAACACTTTTTCGGTCAGTTCTTCCACCTCGTTATAAGAGTCGGGAATGCGTCCCCATAGGAACATGCCTACTTGATTCGGATCGTAGGTGCAGCCCAGCGTCTTCATGATTTCTTCGGCCAGAGCGCGTCGTCTGCCATATACCTGTACGTTTGCTTCCTCATGCCACACCTCATCATTTTCCAAGGCTTTGGCAGCTGCAAGCTGCAACGGGCGGAATGTTCCGGAATCGATGTTACTTTTTACTTTCAGAATCCACTTGATAAATTCGGCATTGGTGGCAATCATGCCCACACGCCAGCCCGGCATGTTATGGCTCTTGCTCATTGAATTGAATTCGATGCAGCAACTCTTGGCTCCAGGCACTTGCATGATGCTGTGTCTTTCGCGGTTCAGGATAAAACTGTAGGGATTGTCGTTCACCACGATGATGTTGTGGCGGCGTGCGAATTCCACTAATTTTTCGTATGTCTCCATTTGTGCGTTGGCACCGGTGGGCATATTGGGATAGTTTGTCCACATTAGCTTCACACGACTCAGGTCCATTTTTTCCAAAGTATCGAAATCCGGTTGCCAATTGTTTTCCGGAGTCAGGTCGTAATTTATTATTTCCGCACCGAGCAACCGACTTAATGAAGTATAGGTGGGATAACCCGGATTGGGAACCAGTACCTGATCGCCGGGATTTACAAAGGTCAAGGTCACATGAAGAATACCTTCTTTGGAGCCAATCAGCGGCTGAATCTCGGTTTGAGGGTCGAGTTCTACCTCATACCACCGTTTATAGAATTCAGACATAGCTTTTCTGAGTTCGGGAATACCCACAGTTGGCTGGTAACCGTGCACGTCGTCGCGTTGTGCTTGTTCGCAAAGTGTCTGGATAGTTTGAGGAGAAGGCGGCATGTCCGGGCTTCCGATTGCCAGACTGATGATGTCCATTCCTTCGGCATTCATGCGTGCCACTTCTTTTCCCTTGGTTGAGAAATAGTATTCATTGACAGAAGCCAAACGGTCTGCCGGTTTTATGTTGGGATTACAAACATTCTTTTCCATCGATATATTCTCCTAATATTTTAAGTTCTTTGGTAAGTGGGGTTATTGCATCTACGCTTTGTGAGTAGCGTGTGTAGTCCGTAAAGGCTAAATCTACATAAAACATGTATTGCCATTCTTTGCCAATGATGGGCAAGGACTGGATTTTAGTTAAATTCAGCTTGTAGAAAGAAAGAATAGACAAAACCTGTGAAAGAGAACCTTCTTCGTGAGCCAGAGAAAAAACCAGGCTGGCTTTGTTGGTTTTGCGAATGTCGCGCAACAGATTGGCGCGTTGTGGGTTGCAGAACACCAAGAAACGGGTGAAATTGTGTTTGTTGGTTTCGATGCCTTCCTCCAGAATTTTCATGCCATAGAGTGGGGCTGCGAATTTGGAACAGATGGCTGCATGGCCTCGTTTCTGTTCCTTGCTGATAGTGGCAGCGGCACCTGCCGTATCTTCTGCCTCTACGATTTTGATGTTTGGATGATGATTCAGGAAATCACGGCACTGCATTAAAGCAACCGGATGGGAGTTTACTTCTTGTATGTCCTCCCAATTGTCTTCGGGCAGACACATGATGCTGTGCGAGATGCGTTGCTTGTGTTCGCCAACAATGGTGGCTCCGCTTTCGCGCAACAGCTCATAATTGTGCAGCAGACTGCCTGCAATGGTATTCTCGATGGCTATCATTCCGATGACCGAACTGTCTTGTTTCAATTCTTCGAACACTTGTTCAAAGGTGTTGCAGCAAATCAGTTCGATTTCTTCGCCTTCGAAAAATTTATGGGCTGCAATGTCGTGGTATGAGCCTTTGATACCCTGTATCGCAATTCGTTTCATGTTTTTGTTGTCTTTATGTTCAAAAAAAAATCCCGCTTGCATGCAAGCGGGATTCATTTGTTTCTATTTTCAGTTCTTTTCTTATTGACTTATACATACGAACTCCCGCTTTACTTCATTGCTAAAGTAAAAGTAAAAGAAGAAATAAAAATATGTATTCATTAACTCTTTCATTTCGTAAGTCCGTTTTTTAAGTTATATCGAAATTATGTTCGTTTGTTTTTGTTAATGCAAAATTAGACAAAAAATATATTCCAGCCAATAAAATGAACTATTTTTTGCGAAAAAAAATGCTTTCCTTGTTATTCGCTTCTTTTTGTTACGTTTTAATTGCATTTTGTTTTTAGGGAAGTGGCTTCCTTAACTATTTGACATAGTGCAGATAAGCCTTGTGTTGTGTCGGGATGGGGCGCATCTGGATTTTTACCGGATGTGTACCATTCGTTTTCCATTCCCTCGTATTGTGGCATGCTTATGTGGCGTCCGTGTGCCGTTTGATTCATCCAGGCAAAAAACAGTTGCCAGCGAGGAACACAGTATTCTGCGAGAAGGCCACTCAGTGCCGGTACGCTTCCTCGTATTTCTTCTTCGTGTCGCAACAGGGTTCTGTACCACATGGCCGCATCAGAGTGATACTTTCCAAAAAGGAGGTCGGCTTGCTTTTGCTGTGCATGCCAATCTAATGCCGGATGATTCTGGCGCAGTTTGTCTGCCAACATGATCAGTCGGAGAAATATTTCTTGGTTGACTGTCATCGAATCCAAGCGTCGTGCGGCAAGGTCGCTGATAATTTGCCGGTAGGCAAGGCGACTCTTTTGTTCGATTAATAGGGCCGTATAGTAGGTTAGCTCTTTACGGAAAAGAGTATGCTGGCCCAATTTGTCCTGTAGGAGCAGCATTTGTTGCACGGCTTCTTCTGTTTGTTGCATGCGGTTTGCCTCGCGTGTCGAATCAGCGGTTGAGGTTTCCAGCAGTTGCATACTGGGACGTTGGCATACGAAACTGACGGTTGGATTGTAGTTGGCCGTCAAGGCAGCCAGTTTCATCCAGGTGCTCATCAAAAGGGTGTCGGATTGACCGTAGTTTGTTTTTAGGTATTTGTCAACTTCTTCCTTCAAGTCATACACTTCCGGTTGCCATCTTCGTTGATGAACCAACGTAAAGACAAAAGGATTTTCGCCGGAACTGTTGGTTGTTGTGCCTACTCCCTGAATCAGTGAAGCTGTTTCGGGATAATTGCTGATAATTGCCGGCTGGTGGATTATTTTGCTAAGCGAAACACGAGCCGTTGTACAATCTGTATGATTGCTCAGTGTCCAAATCCACGGTACACTCTTGAGGGCAAGAATCTCTTTCCAACCGTTTTCGGGTATCTGCTGTTCAAACGTCAGGATGACTTTGTTTTGTTTCAGGCTTTGTGTGCTCCATCTCTGTTGTACATAGTCGTCTGCCGGAGCAATCCACAACGCATCCGGTCTGTTTTGCAGCAGGCATTTTTGAATATCTGCGGCAAAAGGCTGTCCGTCTGTGCTTCCATAATAGATAGGTACAGAGCCGTATGTTCGCTGAAAACTTTGATACCATTGTCGTCCCATCGAAGCAAAGAGCGGATCGTCTGCGCTGATAACGGTTTCTTTGCGGCGCATGCTTTCTGCCGAAAGGGGAGTGCAGACACTGACGTTCGGCTTTCCGGCAATTACTTGCAGCGGTATCCTTCCGGTAAATACAGGGTATACCGGAGCCATTCCGAGTTCTGAGAGTCTGCGGATGATTTTTTTGTGCAGGTTTTCCAGGTGTTTCTTCCACCAATCAGGCACATCGTCGGCGCCATAAAGATATTGGTTTATCTGAGTCTCGCTGAGGCCTTGAGCCGACAAGAAGTCATTCCATGCCGGTTCGCAGCCAATCCATACGGGATAGACGTTGACACCCGAAAGTGCCATGCAGTCTATTTCTTTTTCCCAATCAGTCCAGCTCCAATACCATCGGCGGTTGGCATCATAGTTGCTGAATCCCAACTGTATGTAAGTCTCGTGTCGCGTGCGGTCTTGTGGCAGCGGGAATGTTTCTAATACCTGTTTTCTGCTGTCGGTGTCTGTCCAATTGGTGTGTGTGTATTCGTTCAGATACCAATTTAGTCCGCAAGCAATGCTTACGGGGGTGTCACCTTTGATGCGGATGCGTTGCTTGTTGGCATCCACTTCAAAGAAACTTCTTTGTCCCTTGGCGTGTTCCAATACAAACTGGAAGTGCTTTTCCTGTCCCGGAATCTGTCTTTTGACCAACAAATCTACCGGTCCCGCCAGGCAGAGCGTGGAGCAGGCAGAAACAGCAATCAAGATGCTTGTTTTTTTCATTCTCGTTACAGATTCGTTAGTTTGCCGTTCAAGTCTTGCAGCATGTCCGGATCTTGTTCCAAAGCCTTTTTTAAATCATCCATGGCTCCCTGGGAATCATGGAGCAACATGCGGATGCGTCCCCTCTCCTTATATGCTTCCGGGAAGATTTGTATGCGGTCGATTCCTTTTTGAAGGACATCCAATGCTTCGGGGTACTTCTTCTGTGCGCTGAGAATTTGACTGAGTGAGATGTATTCTATTTTGCTGTCGGGATACATACCGAGGCTCAACCGCAAGGTTTCCTCGGCTTTTTGCGCATTGCCTTCAATCAGGTGCATCTGGGCACGAGCCACAGCTTCCACAGAAGTAAGCTGTATCAGAGAATCCAAGTCGGCAGCCGCCTCTTTCAAGAGTCCCATTTCCAAAAATAAATGAGCTCTTTCCCTGCGCAGTTCATACTGTTCGGGATGTTCCTCCAACTGTTGTGTCAGTTGGGCTATCTTCATCAATGAATTGTTTTCTTTTTCCATAATAATATAATATTGTTATGCAAAAGTACGAAAGTTTATCTAAAGGCATAAAATAGATGCGATAATTTGCGGTAAACAAAGGATTGTTTTACCTTTGTCGAAAGATTTTAATAAACTAAAACTAATAAGCTATGATTCAATTTTTAACTGGAGCAGCAGCTGTTGCTGCCGAGAGCGCGAAAGGCGTAGAACAGATAATCGGTCCGGGACGCTTTGAAATTATTTTGGGCAAACTGATTGATATGGGTATTTCTGCCGGTAAAAGTATTCTGGTGGCGCTCATCGTTTTTGTCGTAGGACGTTTTTTGATTTCCCTGATCAATAAATTTGTAGCCAAAGTGCTGGAACAACGTAAAATAGATATTACGATACAGACATTTTTAAAGAGTCTGGTCAATATTTTGCTCACCTTGTTGCTGATTGTTTCGGTAGTAGGCGCTTTGGGTGTTAATACCACTTCGTTTGCTGCTTTGCTGGCATCTGCCGGTGTGGCTGTCGGTATGGCTCTTTCCGGAAACCTGCAAAACTTTGCCGGCGGACTCATCGTGTTGTTGTTCCGTCCGTATAAAGTGGGCGATTGGATCGAAGCTCAGGGTGTTTCGGGCTCTGTTTCCGAGATTCAGATATTCCATACCATTCTGACTACGGTAGACAATAAAGTGGTGTATATCCCGAATGGTAATCTGAGTAGCGGGGTTGTCATCAACTACAGTCGTAAGGATACCCGCAGAATTGAATGGGTTGTTGGCGTGGACTACGGCGAAGATTTGGTAAAGGTGGAGCAAGTGGTGAAAGATATCCTTGCAGCCGACACCCGTATCCTGAAAGAACCGGCTCCGTTTGTTGCTTTGAATGCACTTTCTGCCAGCAGTGTTGACGTTACCATTCGTGTTTGGGTGGCAGCAGCCGACTATTGGGATGTGAATTTTGAGGTGCGCAAGAATATTTATAACGAATTTAACAAGCAGGGGATTAACTTTCCCTTCCCACAGCTCACGCTACATAAAGCTTGAATGGAATGACATTACAGAATTACGCATCTATTGATTTTGCAAAGTTTATGGCTGCCACATTTGTGGTGGCCATACATGCACAGCCTTTCAGCGGTTTCAGTCAGCTATTCTTTATAGATGTACTGGCCCGTATGGCTGTGCCTTTTTTCTTTATGGCCAGCGCTTATTTCTTTTTCCGAAAGAATCCGGATGCCCGACAAATGAAGGGTTTTCTGAAGCGCTTGGGCGTTTTATATCTGTTTTGGTTTGTGGTGGAACTGCCGATAACCGTATTGCATGCATTTATTGAGCCGGACACTCCTTTTGGTCATAACCTATGTTTGTTGGTGCGTAACTTCTTTTTTGGCTCTACTTTCGGCGGATCTTGGTTTCTGATGGCCACGATGCAATGTGTTTGGTTGGTTTGGTTTTTGTCGCGCTACTTGTCGGGGCGCTGGATGATGCTGCTCAGTGGTGCGGTTTATGCACTGGCTGTTTTGTCCTCTTTTTATTTTGCGTTGCTACCGCCATCGTTTCAGTCCTTTGTCTTGGCATACAGACGTTTGATAGGCAGTATGGAATTGTCGTGGATGTCTGCATGGGCACCCTGTACCATTGGTTTTCTGGTGGCTCGTTATGCCGATGTACTTCCTCGAATCCTCAGCAGACGTCGACTGTATGGCTGTATGGCCGTGTGTTTTCTGCTGGTTCTTGCCGAAGTGTTTGAGGTGCATCTGGTGCATCTGTTGCGTGGCTGTGTCCTGGAGCGCACAGACATCTATTTTGCTTTGTTGCCGATGGTATTCTTTCTGTTTGTTTATTTGTTGCAGACTGACCTGAAGTGGCATTTGCCTTATAAAACGCTGCGTGTATACAGTACCTTGTTTTATTTTATGCACTTCATTTTTGTATTCGTCCTGGTATTGGTTAACAAACACATCGTGCCGGTTCCTCCGTTGCTGAAATATGTGATTGTGCTGTGCTGTTGTGCGCTGGGTTCAAGAATTTGTCTCCGGTTATCCGAAAAAAAAGGAGGAAAGTGGCTGAAGTATGCCTATTAAATAAAAAGTATAGATTTGTAGATTTAAAGATATATGATTGACAGAGCTACCGTAGAGCGCATCATGGATGCAGCTCAAATAGTAGATGTAGTTTCAGATTTTGTGACTTTGCGTCGTGCAGGAGTCAATTACAAGGGGTTATGTCCGTTTCATGATGACAGAACACCCTCTTTTGTTGTATCCCCGGCCAAGGGGCTTTGCAAATGCTTTGCTTGTGGCAAGGGAGGCAATGCCGTGCATTTTATTATGGAGCACGAGCAACTCAGTTATCCGGATGCCTTGCGTTACCTGGCAAAAAAATATCATATTGAGATAAAAGAACGCGAACTCACCGACAAGGAAAAGTTGGCACAAAACGAACGTGAAAGTATGTTTGTGCTGAATGAGTGGGCGCGTGATTTCTTTGAACATCAATTGAGTGACACAGTAGACGGAAGAGCTATCGGAATGGCTTACTTTCGTGCGCGCGGTTTCCGCGACGATATGATTCAGCGTTTTCAGTTGGGATTCAGTCCTCTGCAGAAAGACGCATTGGCACGCGAGGCTCTTGCCAAGGGATTCCGAGAAGAATTCCTCCTTAAAACAGGACTTTGTTTTCAACAAGAACATGGTGGATTGCGCGACCGCTTTTGGGGACGAGTCATCTTTCCGATACATACGGTCAGCGGTAAAGTGGTAGGTTTTGGCGGACGTGTGCTCGACCAGGCCACCAAAGGAGTGAACGTGAAATATCAAAATTCGCCCGAATCGGTGGTTTACTCCAAGAAAAAAGAACTCTACGGATTGTTCCAAGCCAAGCAAGCCATTGTGAAAAACGATTTGTGTTTCTTGGTGGAAGGATATACAGACGTGATTTCCATGCATCAGATGGGGGTGGAAAATGTAGTGTCCTCGTCTGGAACGGCGCTTACGCAACAGCAAATTCAGATGATTCACCGTTTTACGGAGAATATAACGGTGCTGTATGACGGAGATGCTGCCGGTATCAAAGCCTCGGAACGCGGTATCGATATGTTGCTGGCCGAGGGTATGAATGTGAAACTGCTGCTTTTGCCAGATGGAGAGGATCCGGACAGCTTCGCACGAAACCGTACGGCTGCCGAGTATAACGACTATTTGAAGGAGCACCAAGTGGATTTCATCCGTTTTAAAACAGACTTATTGCTTCAAGAAGCTCAGGGAGACCCTATCAAACTGTCCAAATTGGTGCACAGCATTGTGTGCAGTATTGCTGTGGTTCCCGATGAGATTACGCGAACCTTATATATGCGCGAAACGGCTTCGATGCTGGGCATGGAAGAAAAAGTACTGGTGGCTGCCATCAGCAAGCAAATGTCGTTATATCGTGCAGAACAGAAAAAACGTAAACAGAATGAAGAACGGCGTGAGGCCAACAGCTTAAAGTCGACTGTTCCGGCAGAAAATTCCTCTTTCCCTGAAGCAGCAAACGGGCAGCAAGAGACGGATGCAGCCGCTACGTCACAGGAAAACCCTGCTGAGAAAGCAGCTGCTGATGCACAAGCTGACGAGGACAGCAAGCAGATTCTTTCGTTTATCCAAAAAAATTCGATTGGACAAGACCGTACTTTCTATGAAAAAGAACTTTTGCTGGTACAAATATTGATACGCTACGGAGAGCATGTGGTGTGTTATGTAGAAAACGAACTGGGCGAGGAAGTCCCGTTTACAGCAACAGAGTTTGTGTTTTATGCCTTGCAGGAAGATAAACTTTCGTTTCAGGTTGCTTTGCATCAGCGTATTTTGGATGAGGCCATGGAGCATATTCATGAAGCAGGTTTCTCGTCCCAGAAATATTTTCTGAATCATGCCGACCAGGCAGTCAGCTCTTTGGCATTCCAGCTCATGAGTGACAAATATCAACTCAGTAAATACCATACGAAGAATCAAAGCATTACTTCCGACGAGGAACGTCTTTTTGATTTGGTTCGTCATTTGATGACGGATTTCAAACTGGCTGTCATTGACGAGGAACTGAAAGAAATCTTGAACCGCTTGCGTGATCCACTCATCCTGAAAGACAAGGAGGCTTATATGAAAGTGATGAAACACTACATGGAAGTGAAGGAAATAGAAAGTACCCTGGCTAAGGAAAGAGGCGACCGGGTGATTACTAGTATCAAATAATTTTAAGGATGACAAAAGATTTTATTGGGCGCGAAGATATCATCAAGCGGATGGATGATTGGGGCAGCAACGGAACACCTTTCTTTTTTATGGTGGACTTTGATGCAGAAAAAGGTGTTGTGATGCCTTTGGATGAAATAAACCCCGACGAGTTGCTGTATGACTTTGGCGGGCTGACTAACGAAACTTGTCAAACAGAGACAGCGGCAAATGCTGTTCCGTTGGAGTGGATTGCAACGCCTGAATGTTATGAAAGCTATTGCGAATCGTTTGATTATGTGTTTGCGCAGCTGCATGCCGGAAATTCTTTTCTGACGAACTTGACCGTTGCTACTCCGGTCTCCTGCAACTGGTCGCTCCGACAGATTTATCAGGCAGCAAATGCTCCCTACAGACTATGGGTGAAAGACCGCTTTGTGGTGTTTTCTCCCGAAATTTTTATTCGCGTGGATGGGGGATGTATCCGTTCTTTTCCCATGAAAGGAACGCTGGATGCCCGGATACCCCATGCCGAAGAGTGTTTGCGTAATGATCCGAAAGAGCGCGCTGAACATGCTACCATTACCGACTTAATCCGTAATGACTTGAGCAAGGTGGCAGACCAAGTAACGGTGGAGCGTTATGCCTATATGGATTGTATAGAAACGCATCACGGACCGCTTTTGCAGATGAGTAGCGAAATCTCCGGAATGCTTACGGATTACTATCGCCATCACTTGGGGCAGATGCTTTTCGAACTCTTGCCTGCCGGTTCCATAACCGGGGCCCCAAAGAAAAAGACCGTAGAGATTATCCGCACTGCCGAGCACTATGAACGCGGTTTCTATACCGGCGTGATGGGAATCTTTGATGGACATAAATTAGACAGTGCCGTGATGATTCGTTTTGTGGAGCAGATGTCCGACGGCAGTTTATGCTACAAAAGCGGTGGCGGCATCACTTTTCAGAGTGAAGCAGAGAAAGAATATCAAGAAGTCATTCAGAAAATATATATACCAACACATGACTGAATTTTTGGAAACCATATGCTTTGAGGAAGGTAATGCCTGTTGTCTGCAGGAGCACGAAGCACGAATGAATGCCACCCGTCGGCATTTCTGGCCCGATGAGGCTCCGTTGCAGCTTGCGTCTTTCGTCACTCCGCAGTCAGATAAGGGACGCTTGCGATGCCGGGTGGTGTATCATCGAGAAATCGTTTCTGTAAACTATTATCCTTATACTCCGCGTCCGGTGCATTCTCTGCAGTGTATTGATATCGGTACTGGCGAATATGCCTACAAATATGCCGACCGAAGTATGCTTGATGCTTGGTATGCTCAACGGGGAGAAGCCGATGATGTGTTGTTGTTGCGCAATGGCCTGCTTACGGATACCAGTATTGCCAATGTAGCCTTGTGGAACGGCAGCGAATGGCATACACCGGAAAAGCCCCTGTTGGCTGGTACCCATCGGGCGCGTCTGTTGCAGAACGGTGTGCTGAAACCCCGTCTCTTGCGAGTAGAAGACCTGGATTTCTATGAAACGATTGTGCTTTTTAATGCAATGCTTCATTTCGGCGAAGTGCAACTCCCCGTGTCTGCTATACGGATGTAATCATGATTCACTCCTCTGATTTTGTTTCATCAAATTTCAGATAGCCCAATCTTGTATATTGGATGCCGTGGCTTTCGTAATGATCCATTACCTTGGCCGAACGAATCACCACTGTTTCTCCCGGTGTCATTCGCCTGCTGTAACAACTCAGTGCCTTGGGTGTTTGACTTTTTGCGGCAGCTTTCACCAAAAAAGCATAGCGGCAGTTTGCTTGGTCGATGGCTGTAACAAACTGATCTATGTAAAAGTCTGGTTTGTATGTATCCACTTGCAGCCGTGAAGACACGATTTTCACGGTCAGGTGTTCCAGTTTGTCGCCTTTCTTGCCCACAAAGCGACTGTCGGAAACAAAAGACTGTTTCCGGGACGGGGTGATTTCGTGATGAATCAGGGCAAAGGCCTTGGCCAGCTCAACAAGTTGCTTTAGCTGTTTTTTCTCGGGATTAAATTTATTAGCCAGCCAAAGAACATAGTTCGGGTCTACATAATACACCTCGGCCAGGTGCTTTCCGTGGTATTTACCGAAAGATACGATGTCGTATGTAATGCCGTAGTAAGGCATGAAAAAGGAGTTGTCCAACCAAGTGAGCGCCACTTTTGCGTGTTGCAACAAGTCTATAGCTTTTTGTACAGCCTCGACAAAACGTTGGGAAAGCGTGCGAACAAAAACAGGTGGATTCGGTTCCGGAAAAATCCGCCACAAGCCATAATAGCGGCGATAGGGAGTTGCTATGCTGATGGCATAATAACCCGTTTGGGTAGTCCGCTTTTCGTTAAAGCGGCTTACTTGCTCCTGTAGCTGTTTGATTGTTTCAGGTGCAATTCTTTCATAGATGTTTACACCAGCCATAAAGCCCTCCTTTCTTCAAAATTATGGATGCCTTGCGTATCCTTGTCTTTATGTATAAGCAAATCTGTGGAAACGAATGTATAGAATAAATGCTGAAAAAGCAAATTATTTGTTAACTTTGCAACGTATTTCTATTCTATAAACGTTTTTTAGTATCGTATTAAGTATATAGCCTAACGTAAATTATGAAAAAAATAGGATTTTTATTCGCTCTGGCATTGCTGGGAGGAAGCACTGCGAGCGCACAGAAAAAAAACTTCGACTATAAGTTCTATGGTCAGATTCGTGCCGATTTGTTCTATAATACTCGTTCCAATTCCGAATCGGTAGACGGCTTGTTTTACATGTATCCAAAGGATGAGAATCTCGACCCCAACGGAAAAGACCTAAATGGTGTGGCCAGCGGTAATTTCTATACTGTTTACAGTCGTGTGGGCATGGATGTAAAGGGACCTAAGATAGGCAAGTCAATCCGTCCTTCTGCCAAGATTGAAGTAGACTTCCGCGGCTCGGGTACCAATCTTTTTATGATTCGTTTGCGTCACGTATATTTCAACCTGGACTTCAAGCAGCATTCTTCCTTGCTGGTGGGACAGACATGGCATCCGTTCTATGGCGAGGTGGCTCCAGATGTAATGAACCTGAACATGGGCGCGCCTTATCAGCCGTTTAGCCGTGCTCCGCAAGTTCGTTACCGTTTGCGCAAGAATCATTTCCAGCTTACAGCTTCAGCTTTGTGGCAATCGCAGTACTTGCCGGTAGGTCCCAAGGATAATAAGGTGGGAACAACCGCTACGCAGAAGAGCAATCAGTTCATTAAAAACAGCATGACTCCCGAGTTCCACATCGGACTCGACTATAAGTCGCCGCACTGGATTGCGGGAGTGGGAGCAGAAGTCATGTCACTTACTCCGCGTGCCACATCGCTTATAAACGGAACTGAATATCGCGTGCACGAGCGCCTGACGTCTGTTTCCTACGAGGCACACCTAAAATACAACAAAAACAGTTTCTTGTTTGCGGCAAAGAGTGTGTTCGGGGCAAACCTGACACAGACCAGCACGGTGGGTGGCTATGGAATTACCCAAACAGACCCGGTTACCGGTGAACAGGAATATGCACCTTTGCGCACTTCACACACCTGGGTGAACCTGATGTATGGTAAGAAATTCCGCGGAGGTGTGTTTGGTGGTTATCTCAAAAACCTGGGAGCAACAGAAAAAGTCAGTGGCATCTTAGGAACAGGTACCAATCTCGATCAGTTGGCAACCGTGTCTGCTGAGTTTTCCTACAATCTTCCTCACTGGAAGTTTGGTGTAGAATATTCTTATTGCAATGCTTGGTATGGTAGCAATAACGAAAAAGGAAAAGTAGTCGATACGCACACTGTAGACAATCACCGCATTGTGGCTGTGGCCTTGTTCCAATTCTAATCCCGTTTCTGACGGATTCAACATAATCAAAAGCACGTCTGCCCAACAAACCGAATAACGGAAAGCTGTTGGGCAGACGTGCTTTTTTATAAAATAGAGGCATGAAAAACACAGCGGGGCGCTACAAGGGTCTACTATTTCTTTTAGGGATGTTCCCGAACGGTCTCGCTTCCGTATATATCCAGAACTTGAGGTTCTGGCAGCTTTCTCATCTTGTGTTCTTTCAGAAAATAGAATCCTTTTTGTTGCTTTTATTTGTTTTTAATAAAAATGCATTATCTTTGTAACAAGGGGTATTCCTGTTCTCTCGATGCCCCTCATCTAATATCTTGCACGTATGATGAAGCTAACCTATATATTCCATAGTGGATTTGCCATAGAAACCGAGCGGTGTATTCTTATAATTGACTATTGGGTCGATCCCTTGGGTGTGGTTTCTCATTTGTTAAAGTCCAACAAACCACTTTATGTTCTGTCCAGCCATTTTCATCTGGATCATTTCAATCCGCTTATATTGAAATGGAAGGAAAAGAAAGCCGTGGTGCGTTATCTTTTGTCAAAAGATATATTGAAACACAAGCGTGCCCAGCGTTCGGATGCGGATGCCTGGTTGGTAAAAGGAGATGTATGGCAGGACCATTTGGTGCGTGTAACAGCAACCGGAAGTACAGACAGCGGTGTTTCTTGGATTATAGAAGTTGAGGGAAAACGTATCTTTCATGCCGGAGATTTAAATAACTGGTATGCGCACCATCTCACGGCACAGCGTCATAAAACTTCACTCTTGTCTATAGATTTTGCCCGTATGGTGAATCCCGAAAAAGAAGAAAAGCTTTATTTGGGAGAATTGAAAGACATTAAAAAGGTGGTGACTCATTTTGACGCGGTGCTGTTCCCCATTGACGGGCGCATTGGAAACGGTTATACGCGTGGTGCTCGTCAGTTTATCGATCGCTTTGTTGTAGATTTGTTTGTGCCGATGCATTTTTCAACCAGTGGTTTTGAATCGGCCTGGCGTATGCAGACTTTCACACAGCCGCGTGGCATCCGTTTTTGGAAAATCCGTCGCATGGGCGACAGTATCTTGATATAGGACTGCTTTTTGCCTTCGTTTTGTCAGCTTTGTCGCATCCATCGGTTGGCTTTTCGGGATATATGGTTCCCGAGAGAATGTATGAGCGAAGAGATTCCAAGGCGGCTAAATATCTTTTCGCGGCCATATTCTATGGCTGTACAGCCAATGAATACTATCATGGAGAATAGAAATACAGACAGTAAAACAGGAATACCATCTAAGGAAGCGAACCATTTGTCCCAAAGAAGATGCCTGATGAAACTGTGTTCGTGGATGAGATAAACACCCAGAGTAAAGGGTGCCAATTGGCTTATTTTACTTGATAAGCCCAACGATTTTTCTTTGTGTATGAAACAGAGAAACATGCATACGGAGGTCAGAAAGGTGAACGAATTGTTGCTCATCAGTTGCATCTGTACCGTATTTTGTCCATGAATACAGATTGGCAGGAATCCTTTTATGACGAGAAACAGAAAGGAGCAGCCCGATACGGCAGCCAGACTATATGAGCGGTATTTGACTATCCAACGAGGAACGTTGAATCTGCGGATATAGCCACCGGTAAAAAACAATACGACAAACCATCCAAAATCCATGCCTGTGGTAAAGGCATTTCCAAATGGGTAGCGGAAGAATAATAAGAATAATACGGATAAAAAGCCGATATATTGTCTTTGGTTGAGACTGTTGCCAAAACGGGCCAAAAAGGGTGCCGCTACAGACAGAGCCATATAGGGTGTCACGAACCAATATTCTTCGGTGGGAAAAGGACTCAGATATGCCATCCATGTGTGGACGGCATACGTTTGCTTTCCGGCAATACAGGCAATACCGGAAAGAAGAATCGAATAAAATATCGTTTGTATCCATATCTTTAGCAAGGAACTGCGGAAGTCCGTGCGTTGTATCAGGAAATATCCCGAAAGCAATACAAAACAGTTTACTCCGGTAGAAGTCAGTATGTAAATTCCCTGCAGTAAAAGAAAGAGCAGCATATCCGTTGCGGAATCTGTTTGGAAAACACCATGCGTGCTTGTATTTGGTACACCATACATCAGACAATGCCCTACAACAACAAACAACATGGCTATTACTCGCAAAAGGTCTGCTTTCTCATTTCTCTCCTTATTATATATAGGGTGTTGCTTCATCCGTTTCTCTCTATTTTATTACAAAGATAGTGAAAGGCGAGCGCAATAGAAAATACTGAAAACAAAGTTTTCGAAGTAATTTTTTATTGTCGAGTGTAAAGATTGGATTCAGATTCTAGTATTTTTTTACGGATTGTATATTTTGGCGAAGCATCTTATGTTTGTATAAGCATAAGATGCTTTGTTTGCATAAAGAAAGCCATACACCAGCTTGTTTGCCGCTGTTTTTGGAACAAACAAGTTGGTGCATGGCTTTTCCAATAATACCACTTTGGGAGATGGGCTTACAGATTGCCGACATGGATGACATTGCAATCCATTTGTTGCAATACAGCCAGGCAACGAGCCAAATCAGTTGGGCGAATCACAATGTTCGCCTTATCGCCTTGAGCAAAGGCATACATATATTCGATAAAGACACCTTCGGATGCCAGACGGTCCAGAATTACGGACAGCGATCCGGCAGTATTGGCGCAGCTGATGCAAATCACTTCGGTTTGTATCACCGAGAAATCAGCAGCCCGCAACACCTCCAAGGCCCGGTCTACATCAGAAACAATCAGGCGCAAGATGCCAAAGTCTGTTGTTTCGGACATGCTGAATGCATGCATGTTGATGCCGGCTTTGCCTAAAGCCTTGGTTACATCGTTGATGCGACCGCTTTTGTTTTCCAAAAACACAGATATTTGTCGTATGGTCATAATCATGTATTTTTATTTGATATTTCTTTTGTCAATCACTCGTTTGCTCTTTCCCTCGCTGCGCGGAAGTGAATTAGGTTCCATCAACTTCACTTGTGCACTGATGGAAAGCACACTCTTCAGGCGGTCTGCCAGTTTTTTCTTGAGGTTAAGCAGCGATCCCAATTCGTCGGTGTACAAGTCCTTGCGCAGCTCCACCTGAACTTCCAGTGTGTCCAGTATGCCTTGACGGTCTACTACCAGCATATATTGCGGTTCGAATTCGGGCATTTCCAGGATTACACTCTCCACTTGCGACGGGAATACATTGATGCCTCGGATAATCAGCATGTCGTCTGATCGTCCCATAATCGGTGTGATGCGCACATTGGTACGGCCACAGGCACAAGGTTCCGTGATGAGCGAAGTTAAGTCTTTGGTGCGGTAGCGTAGCAGGGGCATACCTGTTTTTGTCAGAGTGGTGAGCACTAATTCTCCTGTTTCCCCGTCGGCGAGCACCTTTCCCGTTTCCGGGTCGATGATTTCCGGGTAGAAATGATCTTCGCTGATGTGCGATCCGTGCTTGCAGTCACATTCATAAGCCACGCCCGGTCCGATAATCTCGCTCAAACCATAGATGTTGTATCCCTGCAATCCCAGCTTGTTTTCTATCTCCTGGCGCATGTTTTCGGTCCAGGGCTCGGCTCCGAACACACCGATGCGCAGATTCAAGTCCTCTTTTTTCAGATTCTGTTTTTCCATGGCTTCAGCCAGATACAGCGCATACGAGGGAGTACAAGCCAATCCCGTGACATTCAAGTCGCGCAACAAGTGCAGGTGCTTTTCCGTATTGCCGGTAGAAGTAGGGATTACGGTAGCTCCCAGGTGCTCCACACCATAGTGCAGTCCCAGTCCGCCGGTGAAGAGTCCGTAGCCATAGCCTACAGAAAAGACATCGTTGCGCGAGATGCCGAAGGCGGCCAGCGCACGGGCTGTCACTTCTTTCCATACTTCCAAGTCATGGCGCGTGTATCCCACAACAGTAGGGTTGCCGGTTGTGCCCGATGAAGCATGCACCCGGACAATTTCCTGCAGCGAAGCCGCCTGCAATCCATACGGATAATTGTCCCGCAAGTCTTGTTTCGTGGTGAACGGAAGTTTCACAATGTCGTCAATCGTTTGGATATCTTCGGGTGTGATATCCATTTCTTGCATTTTTTTGCGGTAGAAAGGTGTGTTGTGATACACCAGTTCCACTAATTTATGAAGTCGTTTGCTTTGGAGAATGCGCATGTCTTCACGGCTCATGCACTCCTTGCTTTCATTCCAAATCATGATATGTTTTTTCGGTTTAACGATGGATAGTTTGTGTTTCTAGCGGATGGTCGGCATGAAAAGCCTTCATGCGTTCTTCCAATACAGGGTAAAGTTCTTCGCGCATGCGTGAAGTGCAAGCCCGCACACCTTGCTGCTCGCATCCCGTGGTGCCCAGTGAAATGCTGCTCACTCCATAATACAGCAATTCTTTCAGCAGGGTTCCTCCCGGCATGTTGCCATAGCCCAGGGTAAAGAAAAAGCCATCGCCCACAGGTTGAGTCACATCCCGGTCGTACACGATATGAAAGCCGTTGTCGGTGAAAATCTTTTTCATGCGTTCGGCACGCCGTCCGTATTCGCGGGTGTCTTCCACAAAATCAATGCGTCCCTCTACCGAAGCCTTCAGCATGGCAGCATAAGCATATTGTGTTGTGGCAGTACATCCCGATGTAATCATATAAAGAATAGACGCAATCAGTGTCTGCCCAAAAATGCCCGAGTCGCCATAGCGTTCTGCCAAGGCGGGATAATGCTTGTCGAACAATTTTTCGGGCACGCAAAGTACGGCCATGCGCTGGCCGGCATAGCTGAATATCTTGCTGGAGGACAGCATCAGCACATAATTATCCGTGTAGCGTGCCACAGTAGGAGGGTAGGGTGGTTGCCAGGGCTTGCCCAAGTCGCTGCGGAAATCCATGCAGAAATAGGCCATATCCTCCATGACGATGGCATCGTAACGGGTAGCCAGTTCGCCGATAATCTTCAGTTCGGAATCCTCCAGACAAATCCATGCCGGGTTGTTCGGATTAGAATAGACGATGGCAGCTATGTCCCCTTTTTCAAGATACGACTCCAGTTTGGCGCGCAAAGCTTCGCCGCGGAAGTGATAAATGTCGAACCACTCCCATGCCGCTCCGATGATGCGCAACTGCGATTTTTGGATAGGGAATCCCGGATCGATGAAAAGCACTTTGTCTTTGCCCGGAATGCGCTGGGTGCAGGCAATAAACGAGCCATAGGAAGCCGCCACGGATCCAGTCGTCGGGATGCATCCCTTGGCAGGAATGTCAATATCAATAAATGCTTTCACAAATTGAGATGCAGCTTCTTTCAGTTCTGGCACGCCTGCAGCAGCAGGATATTGTGAGCCGACACCACGGTCCAAGGCCTCTTTTTCGGCTTCGATTCCGATTTGGTTTGCCGGCAAGCCCGGTGACCCCTGGTCCATACGGATAAATGGGATGCCTGTTTTTTCTTCGAGACGAGAGGCTACGAGCAGCACCTCGCCTATGGTGGCCTGTTCCAGGTTGGCTATTTTCAGTTCGCTGACAACCGAGGCAACCAGTTCTTCGCTGAATACTTGATGTTTCATAGCTGTTTGGGGTTTTATTGGTTGGCAGCAGCTTCGTAACCCAGGTCGAAGGCCTTTTGGTTCATTTCCACCACGGCTGTACCCTTGGAAGCAAAGATGCGGGCAACGCTCTCGCGCAATTGTTCTACCGAAATGATGCCCAGATAGCGCGATGCTGCACCGAGCAGTATCACGTTGGCACATTTAGGCATGTTGTGCTCGTGGGCTATTCCTTCCACATCTATCAGTTTGATGTGAGGCAAGGCACTCAGTTCATCCTTCAATGCCTGTTCGTCTGGATAATTGGGAATATTCTTGAAGGGGGCAGACGAAGTGATGATCCAGCCTTCTCGGTCGAGATAAGGCAGATAGCGCAAGGCTTCCATCGGTTCCAGTGACAGAATCAAGTCGGCGGCACCTTCGGCAATCAAGTCAGATGCAATGGGACTGTCGGACAAGCGCAGGTTAGACTGTACGTCACCTCCGCGCTGGCTCATACCATGAACCTCAGCTTGTTTCAGGTGCAAGCCGCTTTGGGTGGCAGCTTCGCCGATGATGGTGGCGATGGACAAGATTCCCTGTCCTCCCACGCCGGATAATATGATGTCTGTTTTCATGCTTTTTGCTCCTTTCTTTGTTTCTTTAGTTTGCGGTTTAATGTCTGGATGCATTCACGGCGCGGTATGATGACCGATACTCCGTTGTATTCTATTTCTTCGCGGATGGTACGTGTAATTTCTTCCATGTTCTTAGGTAGGGGAACCACTACGCGAACATGTTCCGGTTCGACACCCAGTCCCAGACAGATTGCCTCGAACTTGTTGGTACCAGCCGAGTCCTGTCCGCCGGTCATGGCAGTTGTCAGGTTGTCTGATATGATTACGGTTATGTTGGATTTGTCGTTCACGGCATCCAGCAAGCCAGTCATTCCCGAATGAGTAAAGGTAGAATCTCCAATAACGGCGATGGCCGGGAACAAGCCAGAATCAGCTGCTCCTTTTGCCATTGTGATAGAAGCACCCATGTCGACGCAGCTGTCTATGGCACGGAAAGGTGGCAATGCGCCCAGGGTATAACAGCCAATGTCGGCAAATACACGGGCATCAGGATATTCGCGCACCACTTCGTTCAGAGCTTGGTACACATCTCGGTGGCCACATCCTTGGCATAGTGCCGGTGGACGGGGAACTAAATTTTTAGGAGCTTCAAAGAAACGTTTCGAAGTCAGTCCCATGGCCAAAGCTACATTGTCGGGCGTGAGTTCACCGGTGCGTGGCAAATCGCCGGTAAGTCGTCCCTTTATGATATAGTTGGCGCCGAGCAGTGCGTGAACTTGCTCTTCGACAAACGGTTGTCCGTCTTCTACGACCAGAATTTCCTTGCATTGTGCAGCCAGTTCGTGCACCAATGTGGCAGGCAACGGGTATTGTGCTATTTTCAGTACCGGAAAGTCATCGTGTCCGGCTTCGGCTTCTTTAACATAATTATAGCCGATTCCGCAAGCAATGATACCGACACCTTTGCTGTTGCTTCCGGCTTCAATTCGCGTGTGATGTGCCTGGGCAGCCAGCGATTCGAGTTCTTCTTGCTTTTCAATCAGGGCGGCATATTGGCGGCGTGCGATGGCCGGCAGCAGTACCCACGAAGCTGTGTCTTTGGCATAGGGCAGTTCGTGTACGGGTTGCGCTTCTGTTTTTACGGCTACGGCAGCACGTGAGTGAGCCATGCGCGTGGTGATGCGCATCAAGACCGGCAGTTTTACTTTTTCGGACATTTCAAAACCATAAGCCATCATGTCGTAGGCTTCTTGCTGCGAGGCCGGTTCCAAGATAGGCAGCAGGGCAAACTTGCCGTAGAAGCGTGAGTCTTGCTCGTTTTGCGACGAGTGCATGGACGGATCATCGGCCACTATGACAATCAGTCCTCCGTTTACGCCCGTAATGGCCGAGTTGACAAAGGCATCGGCTGCAACATTCAGTCCCACATGTTTCATGCAAACGATGGCTCTTTTGCCGGCATACGACATACCTAATGCCGCTTCCATGGCTGTTTTCTCGTTAGTACACCAGTTGCTGTGGATGTTACGCTCGGCGGTGAGCGGGGACTTCTGGATAAATTCCGTGATTTCCGTACTTGGAGTTCCCGGATAGGCATACACACCTTTCATTCCGGCATGCAAGGCACCGAGGGCAATGGCTTCATCGCCCAGCAGGAGTTTCTTTTCTGTCATATTATAAGGGTATTAGTAGTTACGTATTTTGGTTGTATCCTTTGCCGTATCAGCACAAGGAAAAATCGTCGGCATCATTCAATACCGGGAATTTCTGTCGGAAACTGTTGAGTTCCTCCATGTCAATCCGTGCATTGGCTACTTCTTCTTTCCCGTTGGTACAGGCAGCCAATGTCTTTCCGTAGGGGTCGATTACCGCACTGCCTCCGCAGTATGTGCACGAAGGGTCGGTGCCCACGCGGTTTACGCCCGCCACATAACATTGGTTTTCTATGGCGCGTGCCCGAAGCAATGTATTCCAGGCCTCGATTCTTGGTTCCGGCCAACTGGCAACATAGAGTATCATGTCATAGTCCTTGCGGTTGCGTGCCCAAACAGGGAATCGCAGGTCGTAGCAAACCTGAAGCAAGATGCGTATACCCTGAAATTCCACAATTACGCGCTCTTTTCCGGGACAGAATGTCTGATGTTCGCCGCCATAGGTAAACAAATGCTTTTTGTCGTAATAAACATAGTGTCCGTCGGGGAAAACAAAATAAAAACGGTTGTGGTATTTTCCGTCGATATGCGTGGCGACGCTTCCTGCCAAAGCGCATTGTTTTTTTTGAGCCATAGCCTGCATCCATTCCAAACTGCCCGGAATACCGTCTTCTTCGGCTATTTTTTGCGGTTCTGTACAAAACCCGGTAGAAAACATTTCCGGAAAAACATAAAGGTCAGCTTGAGGGGCTGACTTGATTAATTCTTCTAAATGGTGTCTGTTTTGATTGGGGTCTGCCCAAACAATATCACTTTGAATGATGCTTATATTCATGGTCTAGTTATTTTTTCGGTCATAAAAGTATCTATTTATATCTATTCTGCCAAATTATTTGTCTGTTTATTATTTTATTACGAGGAATTTCTTACGTTTTTCATGGTGTAAGTTCGAGCGTATGTTTTTCAAAACCTATTACACAGTTTTTATAATCGAATCATATTCTGTTTTTTTTGTGGTTTTTTCTTTTATTATGAAATTATGTTCATTATCTTTGCATGGTAAAATAGATATGATTTATGTGTCCGCGTCCCAAAAAAATCAGAAAAATCAGTGGCGCTCCTGCTACGGGAGGTTTTTTGTCGCTACATGGAAATACGGCTCAGAAGGTTGTTTTGAATCTGGAAGAATACGAAGTAGTCTTGCTCTGTGATTATGAAGGCAAGACTCAGGCTGAGGCGGCTGTGCAGATGCATGTGTCTCGTCCTACTGTCAGTCGTATATATGCGGCAGCTCGGCGTAAGATTGCCACTGCTATAGTAAATTCCTGCAGTCTGGAAATTGCGGGCGGTACCGTGTATGTAGACGGAGGATGGTTCAGTTGTCCGCATTGCCATCTCATTTTCAATCAGGCTGAGATAGAGGTTACGGAACATCAAAAAGGCAGATGCCCCATGTGTCGTTATAAAGGACATGAACTTGATGAAAAGAAAATTGATTTTATAAAATACAAAGAAATGAAGAAAATTGCTTTACCTACGCGAAATGGTATGATTGACGACCATTTCGGACATTGTGAATTTTATACATTAGTTACGGTTAATGATGAGAATCAGGTGGTGCTTACTGAAACCATGCCTTCGCCTGAGGGATGCGGTTGTAAGTCAAATATTGCGTCAAAGCTTCATGAGGATGGAGTCAGTCTGATGTTGGCCGGCAATATGGGTGAAGGCGCCTTGAGAAAATTGGCCGCATCCGATATTCAGGTGATTCGTGGCTGTCATGGTGCTGTGATGGATGTGATACAAGCTTATCTTAATGGCAATCTGCAAGATTCGGGTGTTGCTTGCGCTCATCACGAAGATGCAGGTCATCAGTGTAGTCATCATCACGAGGGCGAGCATCAGTGTGGACATCACCATGACTGATGTTTTATGGTCAACATCCTTGACATTGCGTTTAAAATAGGGATATTTTTTTATATTATTGCTATTGATAATACTTTATTATAACCTTATAATACTGGCTTTTAGTAAGATAATTGTAAAAAATCCATTTTTTTTTTTACATTGTTGCAAAAAAGTTAATAAAAATATTGAACAGTTATTATTATTAATCCATATATTTGCGGTTATTAAGTTTAATATAGCAGATATATAAAAATGGTTCATATTGGCAAGAAAATTGAGGATGTGTTGCGAAGCAAGGGGTACAAGGTTTCTTGGTTTGCCCGGAGTTTGTATTGTGATCGTACAAATGTTTATAAAATCTTTCAACGCGAGAGTATTGATACCAAGATGTTGTTTCGTATCTGTGAGATATTGCATCATGATTTCTTTGTTTATTATTCTGAAGAATTGAAAAATATGCAGAATAAGGAAAATCATGATGATGTTACTCACTAATAATTTAAAAAGCAGCCATGCGGTTGCTTTTTTTTGTACTTATATTTTTTGCAGCTTTATTTCTGCTAGCTTTCCGTTGTCAGAATGTTACTTTTGACAAATTGTATTTTCAAGTATGTTGGGAATGGTGTATTTGTGTTCTTGGCTTGAGCCTGTGGCAAATATTGAAATCTCAAAGCTGTTTTGTGCCGATATTACTTTGATTATCTGTGTGATAAGGTGAATTTTTATGTCTATAAAAGATGTCTTTCCTGAAAATAAAAGCTGTTTTTTGTCGGATATTTTGTTGAATTTGATGATTTTTCAAGACATGTTAGAAACTTCTCTTGGTTTCTGTTACAACATCTCATGATATAAAAATTTTTATCTCTTGATATGTTATTATTTATCTCTTGAGAATTTTTGGTAGATACTTGCATGGTTATGCAGTTTGTGCATAAAAACGTGCGTAATTATACTTAATTTCGCGCTAGATGGTGTATTTCTTGTTTTTTTGCTGTTGTAAAAAGAAGGTTGTATATAGCATATTGCTTCCAAAATCCCGTTTTACCTTATCATATGACAAAACAAGAAAAGGAGGAAGCACTATGCTTCCTCCTTTTCGCAGCTATAAATCTTAATAAGTTTTATGCTTCTGCCTTAGGTTCAACAGAAACAACGCTTCTGTCTTGGCGTCCTTTGTAGCTACCTTTCTTGAAAGTTACTACACCGTCTACCAATGCGTAAAGAGTGTGATCGCTACCCATACCTACGTTTTTACCTGGGTAGTGAACTGTACCACGCTGACGAACGATAACGTTACCAGCGATACAAGCCTGACCACCAAAAATCTTAACGCCTAATCTCTGTGCTGCTGATTCGCGGCCGTTCTTAGAACTACCTACACCTTTTTTGTGTGCCATTTTCTTCTACGTTTTTTTAATGATTAAGCAATAACTTGTTTGATAGTTAACTCAGTGAACTGCTGGCGGTGACCATTCAGTTTACGATAACCTTTTCTTCTCTTTTTGTGGAAAACCAATACCTTGTCGCCTTTTACCAGAGGAGATACGATTTCGCATACCACTTTGGCACCGTCTACAGTAGGAGCACCTACAGTGATGTTTCCGGCATTGTCTACCAATAATACTTTGTCAAACTCTACAGTTTGGTTAGCTTCAGCATTCTGAATGTGGTAAACGAACAATTTCTTACCTTCTTCAGCTTTGAACTGCTGACCGTTAATTTCTACAATTGCGTACATTTATTTATTTAATTAAACGGGTTTTTCCGCAAGGCGAATACAGGGCTGTATCACTTGACCGAGCCTTAACGGACTAAAATCGGGTGCAAAGATACTGCTTTATTTTCTGACAGCCAATATATTGATTGTTAAAAAATAAGCATTAACAACTTTTATAGATTGTTTTCTGTCAGGTATCGTTCTGCTTCAATGGCAGCCTTGCATCCGCTTCCGGCTGCTGTGATGGCCTGACGGTAGTGTGGATCTGCCACATCTCCGGCGGCAAAAACACCGGGAACGCCTGTGCGTGGGGTGGCACCTTCTGTCAGAATATAGCCCACCTCGTCTGTCTTAACCCAAGGTTTGAAGATATCTGAGTTCGGTTTGTGTCCGATAGCCAGGAAGAAGCCGTCTATGGCAATGTCATAACGGCTTTCGTCTGTCTCGCCCATGCGTTTCACCAGGTGAGCCCCTTCTACACCGTTTTCGCCAAACAATCCAAGTGTGTTGTGTTCAAACAAAACTTCAATCTTCGGGTTGCTGAGCACGCGTTCCTGCATTACTTTTGAAGCACGCAGATAAGGCTTGCGCACAATGAGATAAACTTTGTTGGCCAGTCCTGCCAGGTAGGTAGCTTCTTCGCAAGCCGTGTCTCCTCCACCTACGACAGCCACTGTTTTTTTGCGGTAAAAGAAACCGTCGCAAGTAGCACAGGCGCTGACTCCCATGCCGGCATATTTCTTTTCATCCTCCAAGCCTAGATATTTGGCTGTGGCTCCCGTGGCAATAATCACACTGTCGGCAGTCACTTCATCGCCGTTGTCGAACGTTATTTTGTAGGGAGCCTGACTCAAATCTGTTTTTATGGCAATGGCACTGCGTATTTCTGCACCAAAGCGTTCGGCTTGTTTGCGCAAGTCTTCCATCAGTTCCGGACCGGTAATTCCGTCGGGGTATCCCGGAAAGTTTTCCACTTCTGTTGTGGTTGTCAGCTGGCCTCCGGGTTGAATTCCTTCATAAACTACAGGATTCAGGTTAGCTCTTCCGGCATAAATGGCCGCAGTGTATCCGGCCGGGCCGGAACCTATAATCAGGCAACGAATATGTTCCATATTTTTTTGTTTTAATGTTGTCAGTTATATATAAGGTAGATTACTCTCTCATGTCGATGATTTCTGCATGCGGATAAGCCTCTTTTGGAAAAACGAAATCCTGTTCCTGGAATTTTTGTCTGTTCTTGAAATGCCGCACTACAATCTTGGTCCAATGTCCGTTCTTTTGTTTCATGCGGATACAGAAAGGAGTGTAGTCCTTTTGCGCCACATCCAGCAGGATTTCCTGAATATCTTGTTTCTTGTTTTCTGCAGTGAGGTGTACCGTGTAAACCCGTTGTCCGCGAAGACTTCCTTCAGAGAGCGTGTAATTAAATCCATTCTTATAGATACCGAGTAGGGCATAGGGATTCATGCTCTGCAATTCGGTTTTGGTAGGTGTGCTGATGTTCACCTCGTCGTTTTGCTTCAGATAGTTCCATTGTGTTTTGCCGTCGAACCAGATGAGTGTGTGTTCGGTTGCAAATTGAAACTTATTGCCTTTCACCTTCATAGAGCCTGTTGTACTGCCTTGCGACTGTCCGTTGGCAAAGTTCTCTGCTTGGAAGTCTGCACTGATGCCTCCTCCTTTTTCGAAAGCTCTTTCGGTAGCCTGCAATACTTTTTTTGCCTGGCTGTCTTTTTGAGCCTGGATGGTTTGCAGTCCGCAGAAAAGTGCAAAAAATAAAAAGATTTTCTTCATAGAGTTTTATCTTAAGTTGTTTAATCTCATTTCTAAGTCTGTGTCGTCAATGCAGAGCACTTCGCGTGGTTTGCTTCCTTGCGCTGCTCCTACAATGCCGGCTTTTTCCAACTGGTCCATCAAGCGTCCGGCCCGGTTGTAGCCGATGGCAAATTTTCTTTGAATCATAGATGTGGAACCTTGCTGCGTTGCAACAATCATGCGTGCTGCTTCTTCAAACAAAGGGTCGATGTTTGTCATGTCCACATCACCGATGCCGTCTTCGCCTTCCATTTCTACGCGCGGCAGTTCAAACGGTGCGTTGTAGCTTTGTTGCTTGGCAATATAGTTGGCTATCTGCTCTACTTCCGGAGTATCTACGAATGCGCACTGTACGCGTACCGGCTCGCTGCCGCTCAGGAACAGCATGTCACCGCGTCCGATTAGCTGGTTTGCTCCGGGACGGTCAAGAATCGTGCGCGAGTCAATCATTGAACTGACCTTGAAAGCCATGCGTGCGGGGAAGTTAGCCTTGATGGTACCGGTAATGATATTCGTTGTTGGTCGCTGTGTAGCAATAATCATGTGAATACCTACGGCACGAGCCAGCTGTGCAATACGCGCTATCGGAAGTTCGATTTCCTTGCCGGCAGTCATGATCAAGTCGCCAAACTCATCAATTACCACTACGATATAGGGCATGAAGCGATGTCCGTTTTCGGGGTTGAGCTGTCTGTTTTTGAATTTTCCGTTATACTCTTTCAAGTTGCGTGCCTTGGCTTTCTTGAGCAAGTCGTAACGGTTGTCCATTTCTACGCACAGACTCTTGAGTGTCTGTACCACCTTGTTGACATCCGTAATAATGGCTTCGCCAGGTTCGTCGGTTACTTTTGCCAGGAAGTGATTCTCTATGGGTGCATAGATGCTGAACTCCACCTTTTTAGGGTCCACCATGACAAACTTCAATTCTGCCGGATGTTTTTTGTATAGCAAAGAAGTGATGATGGCGTTCAGTCCGACAGATTTACCTTGTCCGGTGGCACCGGCAACCAGCAAATGCGGCATTTTGGCCAGGTCGACCATAAACACTTCGTTGGTAATGGTCTTGCCCAAGGCAATAGGTAGTTCCATGTCTGCATCCTGAAATTTTTTACTGTTGAGGATGCTTTCCATAGAAACCATTTGCGACCGGGCATTTGGAACTTCAATACCGATGGTTCCCTTTCCGGGTATCGGTGCAATGATACGTATACCCAGCGCGCTAAGGCTCAGTGCGATATCATCTTCCAAGTTTTTAATCTTGGATATTCTCACTCCTTTTGCCGGCGTAATTTCATATAAAGTGATAGTAGGACCCACAGTGGCCTTGATGGATGAGATGCCGACTCCGAAATTTTGCAGCACTTCGATAATCTGGTCTTTGTTTTTGTTCTGCTCCTCCATGTCGATACCGGGTCCGTTGTCTTGGTATTTGTTCAGCAGTTCCAATACGGGATACTTATAATTCTCCAGGTCCAGTTTCGGATCGAAAGGCTCTAAGGCCCCCTTGCCGTTTCTGCTGGCAATCTCTTCTTGTTTGGCTTCTGCTATGTCTAGAGTAATGGTAGGCTCTTTTTCTTTGGGTGACACCAAAGGCAATAATTTAGCTTCGGTGGTTTGGACGGGCTGTTTCTGTTCCACCTCTTCATAAAGCACTTCTTCGGCAGCTTCATCTTCTGTCTCCTTATTGTTTTTAATCGAGAAACTGATGGTAGCTTCTTGTTCATTCTCTTCCGGTTGGTCTGCGCCTTCTGTGTCCAGCACCGGTTCAAAATCCACATATTCCTCTTCGTTGGCATGGACTTGTTCCGGAGTCTGTTCCTCTTGCGTTTCTTCTTCTTTCTCCTGCGACTCGTTTTCTGTCTCGGGCGCTTGCTGAGGTATTTTAGACTTGATATAATCCACAGGATTCAGTAATTTGCGTACGAAGATAATTGTTTTCTGGCTCACGTAACTGAGATAGGCCAAAGCGCTGATAAGAATAACCAGAAACACTCCGATGCTGCCAATGTGTATGGTCAAGAAATCAACGGTATTCTGGCCGTGCAAGCCACCGGGATTGAAAAAACTCCATGAAGGAATTCCGGCCAGCATGTCACTCAAAAAGAATGAACATCCCAATGAAAACCAAATGGTCAGGAAGGAACAGTGCAGAAACCATTTCCAAAGCCGGATGCGATATGCTTTGGTGAGCTTCATGGCTGTGGCCAATAAAAATATAGGGATAAAGATGGCTGCAAAGCCATAATTCTTATTCATCCAGAACTCGGCACAATAAGCACCTAAGGTTCCCGCATAATTAGAGAATCCATCGCTTGCGTACGCTTCTATCAGTCCCTGGTCCTTGGCTCCGGTGAAGATGTACGAAGTGAAGGACAGAAACATAAGTAGGCTGGCAACCAGAAAAATACAGCCGGCAATGAACTGAAAAGTTTCTTTTCTGTTTGAAGAAACCGTATTATCGGCTGTTTGTTCTGTACTAGCTGTATTGTGCTTGTTGTTTTTATGGTTTGTTGTTTTTTTGGTTTTGTTGCCAAGTTTGGTAGTTTCTATCAGTGTGTTGTTTTTTGTAGACATGTAAAATGGGCATTAAAATAGATTCTTTCGCAAATTTAATCTAAAATAGCATATCTCGCTCTATATTCGAGTGAAAATTATTACCTTTGTAACGTGAATTTATACAAAAAAGACCTTGTTTTTATGGAACATATCAAGTCTGTGATTTATAATAAAGACGTAATGGAGTTTGTTACGGTAGGAGTGCAATATTGTGCTTTCCTTGAACAAAGTCCACAAATGAAACGACAGGATTTTATGGAGACCCTGTTAAAACTTCTTCCGCTGCTTTATCTGAAAGCTGTCCTGTTGCCCAAGGTGGATGATGCAGACGGACTTTATCCCGAGGAGTTTGTTACGGAACAGGATTACGAAGCCGTGCGCAGGCAAATTGCAGCCATGCTGGGCGAAAAAGATGCCTATTTGGATTTGGACTTGGCAAATCTCCATTACATCCAAGAGCCGCAAATGAAAAATATTTCCGAAGACTTGGCAGATATATACCAAGCCGTACGCAATTTTGTGACTACCTACAAACTGCAAATAGAAGACAGCATGTACGAAGCTTTGGCTGTGGTGCGCGAGCAGTTTGAATTGTATTGGGGACAAACCTTGCTGAGCGGAATGAGGGCCTTGCATAACGCAGCTTTCGATGGAGGAAATGCTGATGGAGCGGACGAAGCAGATGCCGGCCAGGAAGATGAAATGTGGGAGTAGAAGTTGACGGCCGGATTGATTATGAAAACGATATATAACAAAATAGACAAAAAAGAGATAGGAGCACTGCCCCGGGTGCTTTTTGAAGGACGTATCATTACGGTGCTCACGGAAGGTGAAGCGCAGAAAGCAGTGGACTATTTAAGGACATTCCCGATGCTGGGTATTGATACGGAAACCAGACCTTCGTTCAAGAAAGGAAAGACAAACAAAGTGGCGCTGCTGCAAGTGGCTACAGAAGATACTTGTTTCTTGTTCCGTTTGAACCGCATTGGTGTGACCGAAGCACTGAAAACACTGCTCGAAGACACGAATGTGTATAAAATTGGTCTGTCGCTCAAAGATGACGTGATGATGCTCCGGAAACGAGCTAATTTTACTCCCGGCAATTTTGTAGACTTGCAAGATATAGTGAAAAAAGTAGGCATTGAAGACCAAAGCCTGCAGAAAATCTATGCAAACTTGTTTGGCGCCAAAATATCCAAAGGACAACAGCTGACTAATTGGGAAGCAGACGTGCTGACAGACAGTCAAAAATTATATGCCGCCACAGACGCTTGGGCGTGTATCCGCATTTATAACGAATTAAAGTCAATGGTGGCCAACCACGATTATCAGATTGTGGTCCGTACTGAAAATAATGTTACTAATCATACTATATAATATAATCTTTTATGTATAAGCAGGTTTTTCTGAAAAAAGGAAAAGAAGAAAGTTTAAAGCGTTTCCATCCATGGATCTTTTCAGGAGCTATCCACCATTTTGAAGCAAATCCGGAAGAAGGCGAAGTGGTGCGTGTTCTTTCGGCCGACGGAAAGTTTTTGGCTGTAGGACACTGGCAAATTGGTTCTATTGCCATTCGTGTCTTGTCGTTTGATGACATTGAAATCAATGAAGCTTACTGGGAAGAAAGAGTGCGTGTGGCTTATGAACTGAGATGCGCCATCGGAGTGGCAGGCACAGAAAATAATAATACATACAGACTGATACACGGCGAGGGCGACTGTTTGCCAGGACTTGTGGTAGATGTATATGGAACTACTGCCGTGATGCAGGCACACAGTGTCGGAATGCATGTAGACAGAATGGCTATTGCCGATGCCTTGATAAGTCAGACAAAGGGAGCTGTACAGCATGTGTATTATAAAAGCGAAACAACTTTGCCGTTTAAGGCTAACTTAGGACAAGAAAATGGATTTATCCGGGGAGGAAGCGCAGATAACGTAGCTTTGGAAAATGGACTGAAATTCCATATTGACTGGCTGAAAGGACAGAAAACCGGTTTCTTTGTAGACCAAAGAGACAACCGTTCGTTGCTGGAATATTACGCTAAAGACCGCGCCTTGCTGAATATGTTCTGCTATACCGGAGGATTTAGTGTGTATGCAATGCGCGGAGGAGCACGTTTGGTGCATTCGGTAGACAGCTCAGCCAAAGCCGTAGAACTGGTTAACAAAAATATAGCCATGAATTTTCCGGGCGACCCTCGCCACCAGGCTTTTGCCGAGGATGCCTTTAAATATCTGGATGCCATGGGCGACCAATATGATTTGATTATTCTTGATCCGCCGGCATTTGCTAAGCATAAGGATTCGCTGAAACAAGCAATGAAAGGATATACCCGACTGAATGCAAAAGCTTTTGAGAAAATACAACCCGGAGGAATCCTGTTTACCTTCAGTTGCTCTCAGGTAGTGACAAAAGATAATTTCCGTACGGCAGTGTTCAGTGCTGCGGCTCAAAGCGGACGTAAAGTGCGTATCTTGCATCAGTTGCACCAGCCTGCTGATCATCCGATTAATATTTATCATCCTGAAGGAGAGTATCTTAAGGGGCTTGTTTTGTATGTTGAATAAAGATGTATTCAGAGAAATAAATAATATATCTTATATTTAAGAAATGCAAAACTGTGTAAAATCTATAGCTTTGCTATTGCATTTATCAAAAAAAGCAGTACCTTTGCACTGTGTTTTCATGGTATTAGATTTAAGGTTAACGTAAAGATTGGTTGTCGAGATGACAACCTTCTTTTTTTTATATACCTATCTCTTCTTTATTTATTCAATAAAAAAACACATCTTCCTACCCTTGAAAAAGGCTTTTACTCCTACGATTTTTGAATCGATAAGGCAGATAATCAAAAAACTTTCTTAATTTTGCATTTATAAATTATGTTTTAATACAAAAATAAGGAAGTTATGAGTTTAAAAGTTAGACTGACAGTGATGAACTTTTTAGAGTTTGCTGTATGGGGTGCTTACCTGACTTCTATGGGAAGCTATTTAGCTCGTGTAGGTCAGGCAGAAAATATAGGTTGGTTTTATTCTATTCAAGGTATTGTGTCCTTGTTTATGCCTGCGCTGATGGGTATCATTGCCGACCGTTGGGTTCAAGGACAAAAACTGTTGGGCTATTGCCATTTTTTTGCAGGCGCTTTCATGCTGGCTGCTTCTTATTATGGGGTGACAGCGGCTGACGAAGTGTCTTTTACCACTCTTTTTTCACTTTATACAATGAGCGTGGCTTTCTTTATGCCTACCATTGCCTTGTCTAATTCCGTGGCTTATTCTGTCTTAGACCGTGCCGGAATGGATACTGTGAAACATTTCCCTCCGATTCGCGTATTCGGTACGGTGGGATTTATCTGTTCTATGTGGATGGTCGATTTGGGCGGTATGCAACAAAATGCCTTGCAGTTTGCCGCTTCCGGAATATTAAGTATGATTTTGGCGGTTTATGTTTTCACTTTGCCGGCTTGTCCGGTGAATAAAGGCGGCGAATCCAAGTCTTTTTCCGAAGCATTGGGCTTGCAGGCATTCCGCTTGTTTAAAATAAAGAAGATGGCCATTTTCTTTATTTTCTCAATGCTCTTGGGTATTTGTCTCCAGATTACCAACGGATTTGCCAATCCATTCATTTCATCTTTTGCAAACATCCCCGAATATGCTGACACATTTGGAGTGCAACATGCCAATATCCTGATTTCTTTGTCCCAGATGAGCGAAACTTTGTGCATCTTGCTTATACCCTTCTTCTTGCATCGTTTTGGAATTAAAATTGTGATGCTGATGGCTATGATTGCCTGGGTGCTTCGTTTTGCTTTCTTTGCCATGGGCGATCCGGGAACAGGTGTGTGGCTCTTTGTGCTTTCCATGATTGTTTATGGAGTGGCTTTCGACTTTTTCAATGTTTCAGGATCTTTGTTTGTGGACAAGGAAACAGACATCAACCTGCGCAGCAGTGCACAAGGATTGTTTATGGTGATGACGAATGGTTTTGGAGCTACTATCGGAACTTTGGTAGCACAAGAAGTAATCAATCACTATGTGAACGGATTGCAGGATGCTACCGGTCATGAAATCGTGGCAGGATGGAGTACCTGCTGGTATATCTTTGCGGCTTATGCCCTGATTGTGGCTGTGCTGTTTGCCTTGATATTCCACTATAAACATGTACCAGAAAAATAACATCGTTGGAACATGGAAGATAAAACAGAAAATCTGTATAAGTATTTAGAAATAGCCAATGTGTCGCAGGTGAACAGTGATGGCGGTGCTTATCTGGCTATTCTGAAAGAAACCGACGGCAAAAGAATGATACCCGTTTTGATGGAAAAACAAGATGCTATGTTGCTCTTGTTGAAATCAAAAAAAAAATATGTGTCCAACACTCCCTTGGATATGTCGGATGTGTTGCTCAATGTGTTCAACAACTTTTCTTTGCGACTTCGCGAAGTGCGCATTTGTGCCGTAAGAGGAGGTATAACTTATTGTCATTTGTATTGTGAACAATATGGTGAAAGAAAAGTGATTTCTTATTGCCGTGCTTCAAACGGACTGGTGCTGGCAGCTACTTTTAAATGCCCGATTACGATTCACGAGGAATTGTTGGCCATGCAATATATGCGTGAGGTGTCAGACGGTACTTATTCCATGCCGATAAATGCTGTGGCTAAAGAAGCTTTGGAAGAAGCACTGAAGCGAGCTGTAGAGCAGGAGAATTATGAATTGGCTTCGATAATTAGGGATGAATTACAAAGACGAAAATGAAAGAAATACGTTTTTTTTACGTTCCGGATGCAGCTACGGGCGACCGGCTGCCCGAGGATGAGGCACAGCATTGTATTCGAGTGTTGCGCTTGCAAGTGGGTGATGAAATCATGCTGATGGATGGTGCCGGCGCTTTTTACAAGGCCGAAATTGTAAATGTGCAGGCCAAGAAATGTTTCTATCAGATACTGCAACGCGAAGAACAGCCAAAAGAGTGGGGAGGATGGCTGCATTTGGCTATGGCACCTACCAAAAATATGGACCGAATCGAATGGTTTGCCGAAAAAGCTACGGAAATTGGATTTGATGAACTTACTTTCCTGAACTGTAAAAATTCAGAACGCAAGGTAGTGAAAAACGAACGCATAGACAAAATCATTGTTTCGGCAGTAAAGCAAAGCCGTAAAAGTTGGAAACCAACACTTCATGAAATGATTGACTTTAAATCGTTCATCAAACAATTGGACGACTATGACCAGAAGTTTATTGCTCATTGCTATGACGAAGGGGATATAGAAGGTATGGCAAAAGATGACGATTGTAAGGAAATGAATGCCGGAAAACAATTCTTGTTTGATGCCTTGCAACGCCATAAGAAAACTGTAGTGTTGGTTGGGCCGGAAGGTGATTTCTCGATAGATGAAGTGCGCGAAGCCTTGAATTGTGGCTTCGTTCCGGTTTCTTTGGGCAAAAGTAGATTGCGTACAGAAACAGCAGCTTTGGTAGCAGTTCACTTGATGCACATGAAAAATTCGGAATATTAAAATTAGAAACGATTCCCTTTTCGGGGAATCGCACTTTCAAAAACAGCCCGATTTTAAAGGGTTTTTGAAATAAAAATCATGCCAAAGAGAAAAGAAACTAGTTGGATGAATATACCTCTGTTTATACATCCGTTCTTGCAATAGTTGCGTCTGCGCCTAAAGGAGAGGAGATGTTAGATGGAGTAGTATTCCTTGCGAAATGAATGTGTGTATTCATAGAATCACGACTCTGATTGTATTTCGTCAATAATATCCTCAGCTGCAAGTTTTGTGCTCTTTCTTTGATTAATTTATTGTTTTAGTTTAAATCAGTCCTGCAAAAGTTGAGTGGGACGCTTAATATGAACATGATGAAAAAACAATGGATAATAACATGGGCAGTAGTAATTGTGGCCGGTCTGGTTACATGGTTTTTATGGCCCAATAATTCTACTACTTATCTCCGTGTGATTCCATCTGATGCCACTGCTTTGGTTTCGGTTGACATAGATGAATTTATAAAGGAGAGTCAGTTGAGTGCTGATAAACTGAAAAAAGCATTTCCGAAAATTGCTCAAGCAGGTACAGCTGGTCTGGATTTGAGCAAGCCTGTATATGGATTCGCTACGACGGATGGCAAAAGTGGCTTGTTGGCAGCTGTGGATGATGAAAAACAGCTGACTAACTTCTTGAAAGAAAATGCTTCCCTGATGAAGGCGGCACCGATTGAAGAGCAGCAGGGGTATAACTGGACTTTTATCAATAATATGTTTGTGCTCGGATATGATGATGAAGTAGCATTGCTGATGGGACCTACTTTGGTTTCGAATCAGGCAGAAGTGCGGCAGCAAATGGTGACTTGTCTGAAGCAGAGCAAAAAAGAAAGCGTTCTGGAATCACCTTTATACCAAGTTCTACGTAAGCAAGACGGTATGCTTAAAGCCGTCACCTCTTTAAATGTCTTACCCCAATATTACGAGGTGTTTCAAAATATGGGCTTGCCCGAACATGTGGACTTCAGCAAGATTCTGGTAACAGCCAGTATGGAAACAGAAGATGACCGCATTGTGTTGCATAGTGAATTGAATGCGGAAGATCATGCATTGGCACAACAGATGAAAGCTTTGGACGATATGATCCGACCCATTTCTGGAGAGTTTGTTGCCTCGGTGTCTAAGGATGCTTTATTTTGGGCCTGTGCCAATGTGAAAGGAGAAAAGTTTATGGAAAAGGTTGCCGAGGCTCCGGCTTTGCGACTTTATCTGATGGCAATTAATAATGTGATGGATGTGGAGCAGATGCTGCGAAAGGTTGACGGTGATTTAGTTTTTTCTGCAGCTGTTGACGAACAGATGACTTGGCAAATCCAAGGTCAGGTATCGGATATGTCTTTCATGAAGGAAGCTGATTATTGGATGGCTGAAGCCCGTAAATCGCGCATGTATCAATTTAATAAACTGGATGATGATCTGTATTGTATGTCCAGTCGCCAGTTTGGCAATGTCTTTTTGGGAACTAAGGACAAAAATCTATTGTTTTGTAACGATCGTAAGCTGATGGATAATTTGCAAAACGGAGCTCATAATGATCTGTTGCAGCCTTATAAAAAGGATATACAAAACAGTAAATTCTATGTATGGGCAAATGTAACAGCTTATGCCAAGGCTCTGCGAATGTTCGGCATGAGTAAAATGTATGAAAATATGCTGGGTGAACTTTCCTTTATGGATAAAATTGACGCTATGGCTTTACGCTCAGTCAAAGCCACTTCCATGGATTTGATTTTTTATCTGAAGGACAAAAACAGCGGCTTGAAACAAATGTTTGAATAATGGAAAAAATAACGCTAAAGCATGTGTTGCCTGAGGTTTTTGCTACGCGTAACGAAATACATAGTGAAATATGGCACCAGAATATTGTCTTGAATAAAGGAGATGTGTGTTTGATTGAAGCTACTTCGGGTACAGGAAAATCGTCTTTGTGCAGTTATATTACTGGATATAGAAGAGATTATCAGGGAATTATCTTGTTCGACGATCGGAATATAACGCAATTTTCAATCAAAGACTGGTCGCGATTGCGTCGCGAATCTATCAGTATCTTGTTTCAAGAACTGCGCCTTTTTCCCGAATTGACAGCAATGGAGAATGTGCAGATCAAAAATGCCTTGACAAAATTCAAATCAAAGAAAGAGATTGCACAATGGTTTGAACGCCTCGGTATTGCAGATAAAATGGATGCTCCTATTGGACTGATGAGTTTCGGACAGCAACAGCGTGTGGCTATGATTAGAGCTCTGGTACAGCCTTTTGACTTTTTGTTGGCAGACGAGCCGGTTAGTCATTTGGATGAGCAGAACAGTCAGCTGATGGCAGAACTGATGATGGAAGAAGTAAATCGACAGGGGGCTTCCGTTTTGGTGACCAGTATCGGTAAACACATGAATTTAAATTACGATAAAGTATTCAAATTATGAATTTAGTTTGGAAATTGCTACGCCAGCATATCAGTGCTCCGCAATTGGCAGGTTTTTTCTTTGCCAATTTGTTGGGTATGCTGATTGTGCTGTTGAGTTTTCAGTTTTATAACGATGTGGCTCCCGTTTTTTCCGAAGGAGACAGTTTTATAAAGAAAGATTTTCTGATTGTATCAAAACGCTTGTCGGTGGCGCATACGTTGTCGTCTACTGCTTCTTCTTTTCAGCAAAAAGAGGTGGAGGATATGAAGGAACAACGCTTTGCCAAATCAGTCGGTGTCTTTCATTCAAGTCAGTATCATGTAGAGGCAAGTATGGGATTGGCCGGTTCTCCGGCTTTGCGTACAGATTTATTCTTTGAATCTGTGCCGGATGCCTTTGTAGATACCGATTTGTCGCGTTGGCATTTTGATGAGAATGCTGGGGTAATTCCTATTATTCTACCCAAAAATTATCTGTCAATATATAATTTTGGTTTTGCACAGAGTAGGTCACTGCCGAAAATGACCGAAGGAGTAATAGGCGCAATTGATTTGACAATTCATATTCGCGGCAACGGAAGAGACGCTTATTATAAAGGTCAGGTAATCGGATTCAGCACTCGTTTGAATACCATATTGGTTCCAGAAGATTTTTTGGTTTGGAGTAACCGGGAATTTGCCCCTGGAACACCAGATGCTCCTTCACGACTGATTGTCGAAGTAAAGAATCCTACGGACGATGCCATAGCTTCTTATTTCAAAAAGAAAAACTACGAAACCGACGACGATAAATTGGATGCCGGAAAAACTACCTTTTTCTTAAAGATGGTTTCGGGAATTATCATGAGCGTGGGACTTCTAATCAGTGTTTTGTCTTTCTATATCCTGATGCTCAGCATCTATCTTTTGGTAGAGAAAAATACCGTAAAACTAGAAAATCTGTTACTGATTGGTTATACTCCCGGAAGAGTTTCTTTTCCCTATCAAGCCTTGACCGTGGGTATGAATGCTTTGGTTCTGATTCTTTCATTGGTGCTCCTCAGTTGGCTGCGCTCCTATTATATGGATATGCTTTTTCAAATATTCCCACAGATGAAAGAAGGAAGTATGTGGCAAGCTTATTCTTTGGGTGGAGCTCTGTTTTTGCTAGTCAGCATGATTAATGTGTGGGCAGTAAAACGGAAGGTGATTGCTATTTGGTATCGTAAAGGTGTAAGATTATGAATAAACTTTTAGCTCTATATAAAGACTGGAAAAATGAAGAACCTGCACGTGTTGAGGCATTGGCTGGTGCAGGAAGCAACCGGAAATATTATCGGTTGTATGACAGACTCAACCATTCTGTTATTGGTGTTGTGGGTACTTCTGTTGAAGAAAACAAAACATTCATCTATCTATGCGACTTTTTTCAAGAACAAGGTGTGGCCGTTCCGCAAATTCTAGCTGTCGATAATAGTCATGAATGTTATCTGCAGACTGATTTGGGAGAAACAAGTCTGTATGATGCTTTAGCCGAAGGACGAAAGTCGGGTGGAGTCTATGGCGACAAAGAGCGTATTTTGTTGAGACGGACAATAAGCGAACTGCCTAAACTGCAATACAGTGCCCGAAAAGGTATGGAGTTCAGTAAATGTTATCCCTTGGCTGAAATGAATGAGCAGGCTGTGATGTTTGATCTGAATTATTTCAAATATTGCTTTCTAAAGCCCAGCGGTGTGGATTTTCATGAAATGAAGTTGGAAGAAGATTTTCAGAGGTTCACTGCTGATTTATTGAAAGAATCGTCTGATACCTTTTTGTATCGCGATTTTCAGGCACGCAATGTGATGTTAGTAGATGGAGAAAAACCGTTTTTTATTGATTTTCAAGGAGGAAGAAAAGGTCCGAGAGAATATGATGTAGCTAGCTTCCTTTGGCAAGCGTCAGCTCATTATGGTGCTGGCTTGCGTCAAGAACTGATTGAAACCTATCTCGAAGCACTGAAAGAATATGAAAATGTGGATACATCGGCTTTCTGCAAGCGACTAAACCTCTTCGTTCTATTCAGAACCTTACAAGTGTTAGGTGCTTATGGTCTGCGCGGATATTGTGAACAAAAGAAATATTTTCTAGATAGTATTCCTTTTGCACTGAACAACCTGCAAGATTTGTTGGACCAGGGAATTTGTACCTATACTTATCTGGAAAAAGTATTGTATCGGTTGGTGGAGACACAAGTGAAAAAGCAAAATCCAAGTACCGAAGCAGAACCGGCGCCTTCCGTTTCAGCAGTGGCAAAAGCGAAAGAAGAATCCTCTTCTCTAAAAGTGGATGTACTGAGCTTTTCTTATAAAAAAGGAATACCCGAAGATGAGTCGGGCAATGGGGGAGGTTATGTATTTGACTGCCGTGCAGTGCATAATCCCGGAAAATACGAACCCTATAAACAAATAACCGGACTGGATGAACCTGTCATTCGTTTTTTGGAAAACGACGGAGAAATTTTACAGTTTTTAAATCATGTCTATGCGTTGGCGGATGCCCATGTAGAAAGATATATACAGCGAGGCTTTACTCATTTGATGTTCTGTTTTGGCTGTACTGGCGGTCAGCATCGCAGTGTGTATTCTGCACAGCATGTAGCTACACATTTATATGAAAAATATGGAATAGAAGTAGAAGTTTTTCATCGCGAACAGCAGATTCGCACTCGATTCTTACCTAAAAAGAAATAAATGCATTCAAAAGGAAATACAATGAAAGCCATGATATTTGCTGCGGGAATGGGAACCCGCTTACGTCCGCTTACCGACCGTATTCCCAAGGCTTTGATACCGGTCGGTGGTGTTCCCATGCTTGATTTGTTGGTGCGCCGTCTTGCTCATGCTGGAGTTTCTGACATTGTTATCAATGTGCATCATCATGCAGATTTGATGAAACAACATATTAAGACACTTCAGAACGATGTAAAACCCAATTTGTGGGTGAGTGACGAAACCGAAAGTCTGCTTGATACTGGAGGAGGTATCAAAAAAGCTGCTTCGTTCTTTAGTGATTGCTGTGACCCTTTTTTGGTGCACAACGTAGACATCCTGTCTAATGTAAAGCTTGATACATTTATGACACAAAGCAAGGGTTATGATGCGGCCCTATTGGTAAGCCAACGGGACACATTTCGTTATCTGTTGTTCGACCAGGATAATCGACTGGTTGGATGGATTAATGAAAAAACAGGCGAAATAAAGTCTCCCTATCCAGACTTAGATCCCAATCAATGCCAGAAGTTAGCCTTTTCGGGCATTCATGCATTTTCTCCCAAACTCTTTCGGCTGATGGAATCTTGGCCAGAAAAATTTTCTATAATTGATTTCTATTTATCCGTATGCGACAAAGTATCTGTTTATGGCATCTGTCAACCAGGTTTGAAGCTTATGGATATAGGAAAACCAGAAACACTTTCTTTAGCAGGAGATTTCTTGAAAGATATCATGTAAAAACCATCTTTTTTCATTATATTTGCACACAAATCAGATAAATAACCATTATTTATATGCAACAAAAAATCATTATTTTAGATTTTGGTTCACAAACCACACAGCTTATCGGCCGACGCGTACGTGAATTGGATACCTTCTGCGAGATTTTGCCTTACAACAAATTCCCGAAGAACGATCCATCGGTTATCGGTGTGATTCTGAGTGGTTCGCCTTTCAGCGTATACGACGAGAAGGCTTTTAAGATTGAACTGGACGAGATTCGCGGAAAATATCCTATCTTGGGTATTTGTTATGGCGCACAGTTTATGAGCTATGCCTTGGGCGGAAAGGTAGAACCGGCAGAGAGCCGTGAGTACGGACGTGCCAATCTGCAGAGTTTCGACCATGAAAATCCCCTGTTTAAGGGATTTGACGAACACTCACAGGTGTGGATGAGCCATGGAGATACGATTACTGCGCTTCCGGAAGGATTTAAGGTAATCGCTTCTACCGACAAAGTAGCTAATGCAGCCTATCAGGCAGAAGGCGAAGCGCTGTGGGGTGTTCAGTTCCATCCGGAGGTGTTCCATTCAGTGCAAGGAACTTTGTTGCTGAAAAACTTTGTAGTAGATATTTGTGGCGGAAAGCAAGACTGGAGTGCAGCTTCGTTTGTTGAAACAACCGTAGCCGAACTGAAAGCTCAATTAGGTAACGACCGTGTAATCTTGGGCTTGAGTGGTGGTGTAGATTCATCGGTTGCAGCTGTTTTGCTGAACAAGGCTATCGGAAAAAACCTTACCTGTATCTTTGTAGATCATGGTATGTTGCGCAAAAACGAGTTCAAGAACGTAATGAACGATTATGAATGTCTTGGATTGAATGTAATAGGTGTGGATGCCAGCGAAAAATTCTTCAAAGATCTTGAAGGTGTCACCGATCCGGAACAAAAACGTAAGATAATCGGTCGCGACTTTATTGAAGTATTCGATGCAGAAGCTCATAAGATTACTGATGCCAAATGGTTGGCACAGGGAACTATCTATCCAGACCGTATTGAAAGTTTGAATATTACCGGTAAAACTATCAAGAGCCATCACAATGTGGGCGGACTTCCTGAGGAAATGAACCTGAAATTGTGCGAGCCATTACAGTGGCTGTTCAAAGACGAGGTTCGTAAGGTAGGACGTGAGCTGGGTATGCCGGAACATCTCATTACCCGTCATCCATTCCCGGGACCGGGATTGGCCGTGCGTATCTTGGGAGACATCACTCCGGAGAAAGTACGTATCTTGCAAGATGCTGACGATATATTCATTCAGGGATTGCGCGACTGGAATCTTTATGACCAGGTATGGCAGGCAGGAGTAATTCTCCTTCCTATCAAGAGTGTGGGTGTAATGGGTGATGAACGTACTTATGAACGTGCTGTTGCCTTGCGTGCGGTGACCAGTACCGATGCTATGACAGCCGATTGGGCGCACCTGCCTTATGAATTCATGGCAAAAGTAAGCAATGATATTATTAATAAGGTGAAAGGGGTAAATAGAGTATGCTATGATATTTCCTCAAAACCACCAGCCACAATTGAGTGGGAATAAATCTAAATGCGGAGTTGGCGAGCAGTTTCTGCTTGCTAATTTCGCATTTTATGTTCTTTTCTGTAGCAGAAAAATAAGAAAGACTTTTTTTTCGGATATTTTTCCTGGTTTTTGGACCGTATATGAAAAGAATTTATTAATTTTGCAGTACTAAAATGTAAGGTAAATGGGACGTACATATCACATCTGTATAATAGTTCTGTCGGCTGTTTTGCTTATGTCGTGTGGAACGGCACATTACTGCAACTGCGGCTGATCTAGTTCAGCTAAAATAGTATTCGAGATAAATAATTTATATTCTAACCTTTAATTTTTAAAGACAAAGAAAGATGATTAAAGTAGGTATTAACGGTTTCGGTCGTATCGGCCGTTTCGTATTCCGTGCAGCTCAGACTCGTAACGACATCCAGATCGTAGGTATTAACGACTTGTGTCCAGTTGATTACTTGGCATACATGTTGAAGTATGACACTATGCACGGTGCATTCGAGGGTACAATCGAGGCTGACGTTGAGAACAGCAAATTGATCGTAAACGGTAAGGAAATCCGCGTAACTGCAGAGCGTAACCCTGCTGATTTGAAGTGGAACGAAGTAGAGGCTGAATATGTTGTTGAGTCTACTGGTTTGTTCTTGACTCAGGAGAAGGCTCAGGCTCACATCGAGGCTGGTGCTAAATACGTAGTTATGTCAGCTCCTTCTAAGGACGCTACTCCTATGTTCGTTTGCGGTGTTAACGAGAATAGCTATGTTAAGGGTACTCAGTTCGTTTCTAACGCTTCTTGTACTACTAACTGCTTGGCTCCTATCGCTAAGGTATTGAACGATAACTGGGGAATCACTGACGGTTTGATGACTACAGTTCACTCTACTACTGCTACTCAGAAGACTGTTGACGGTCCTTCATTGAAGGATTGGAGAGGTGGTCGTGCTGCTGCTGGCAACATTATCCCTTCATCAACTGGTGCTGCTAAGGCTGTAGGTAAGGTTATTCCTGAATTGAACGGTAAGTTGACTGGTATGTCTATGCGTGTTCCTACTTTGGACGTTTCAGTTGTTGACTTGACTGTTAACTTGGCTAAGCCTGCAAAATACGAAGAGATTTGCGCTGCTATGAAGGCTGCTTCAGAAGGTGAGTTGAAGGGTGTACTGGGTTACACTGAGGATGCAGTTGTTTCTTCTGACTTCTTGGGTGACACTCGTACTTCTATCTTCGATGCTAAGGCTGGTATCGCTTTGACTGATACTTTCGTTAAGGTTGTTTCTTGGTATGACAACGAGATCGGTTACTCTAACAAAGTATTGGATTTGATCGCTCACATGAAGAAAGTAAACGGTTAATTAACTGTTTGAAATAATTTAGCCACTCAGCTTGTCTGAGTGGCTTTTTTTTTTGTACTTTTGTAGCACAAAAAATGAACTAATGAATATTAAAGGACTAAAATATATTTTACTGCAACGCAAAACTATTGAAGGTTTTGTTTTCATCGTTGTGTTTACAGCTGTGTTTTCCTATATCGGACATATTATGGGGTTGTCCAATATGCTTAATACCATAATGAATACAGCGCATGACTTGTTGTTGCAAACTGTTTTTTATCTGATGGGAGTCGTAGTGCTTTCGGGAGCTTTAAGTAGGCTTTTTATCGAATTTGGTGTAGTACGCATCATGGAATTTCTTTTCGGTAGATTGATGCGTCCTCTTTTCGGTCTGCCTGGAGTTGCAATTTTAGGGTCGATTATGCCGTTCCTTTCAGATAATCCGGCGGTACTTACGTTGGCAAAAGATAAAAATTTTAGTCGTTATTTTAAAAAATACCAGTTTATTTCATTCGTCAATTACGGCACTGCTTTTGGTATGGGGTTGATTGTGCTGGTATTTATGTTAGGTAAAGGTTATGCCGTAGAGCCGTTGTTGGGTATTGCTGGGGCTGTATTAGGATGTATTTTATCCACACGTCTGTTCCAGAAAATCTTGATATCAGAAGATGCAGCTTATCTCGAACCGATGCCTACAGCCGACGAGCCAAAAGAGTCTCCTTCATACGAAGAGCAACGGGCTCATGTTATCCAGGCAAAAGAAAGTATTTTTATCCGCTTTTTGAATGCCGTGCTTGATGGTGGAAAGGATGGAGTGGATTTAGGACTGGCTATCATACCGGGAGTAGTCATCATCTCTACTGCTGTGTTCTTGTTGACTTTTGGAGCGGGTCCTTCTGGTGTTTATGATGGCTCTCCATATCAGGGTATTGCTTTACTGCCCGACCTTGCCGGACGCATTAATTTTATTTTCGACTGGCTTTTCGGATTTAAGCATCCCGAACTTGTTGCTTTCCCAATAACCTCGTTGGGTACGGTAGGAGCTGCCTTGGGACAAGTTCCATTATTTATATCACAAGGATTTCTAGACGGAAATGCAGTGGCTGTATTTACAGCAATGGGTATCAGCTGGAGTGGATTTCTTTCTACCTATTCAGCTATTTTTGATACTATTGGTTATCGTCAGCTTACTTCAAAAGCTATGGGAATTCATCTCTTGAGCGGATTCTCCGCAGGAGTATTTGCTCATTGGCTTTACATGTTATATGCTCTTACGTTATAAAAATGAAACATTACGATATGATTACGGTGCTGGGACCAACAGCTTCGGGAAAAACACCGCTTGCCGCTCAGCTGGCTCTTCGCCTAAACGGAGAAATTATCAGTGCAGACAGCAGACAGGTGTATCGACGCATGGACCTGGGTACTGGAAAAGATTTGGCAGATTATCAGATTGATGGAATACAAATTCCGTATCATCTGATAGATATCTGTGAGCCTGGTACACAATATAATGTATATGAATATCAGCGGGATTTTACCCAGGCATACCTTTCTATAAAGCAACGAAACAGATTGCCTGTTCTTTGTGGCGGTACCGGTTTGTATTTGGAATCAGTATTGCGTGGGTATCGTATGGATTCTGTTCCAGAAAATGAGCCGTTGCGTTTGGCGCTGGCAGATAAAAGTCTGGAGGAGTTGACAGAGATGCTCAAACAATACAAAACACTGCACAATAAAACGGATGTAGATTCTGTAAAGCGTGCAATACGAGCTATAGAAATTGCAGAATATTATCAGCAGCATCCCGTAAACCAAACGGATATGCCTGCAGTTGAATCACTTGTAATCGGTATTGATATTCCACGCGAATTGAGAAGGGAACGGATTACATTGCGACTGAAGCAACGTTTGCAAGAGGGAATGATTGACGAAGTGCGTTCCTTACTCGCCGAGGGTATTCCGCCCGAGAATCTGATTTATTACGGATTGGAATATAAGTTCCTGACCAACCACGTTTTGGGACATTTGACAGAAAAAGAGATGTATGAGCAATTGGAAATAGCCATTCATCAGTTTGCCAAACGTCAAATGACCTGGTTTCGGGGAATGGAACGTCGGGGAACTCATATTAATTGGATTGACGGAACGCTTCCACTTGAAGAAAAACTGACACAGATAGAAAAACTCTATCACGGAGAATAAAATATTAAAAATACATCACACACCATGGCTGAAGAAAACAACAGATGGGGCATAATTTATTGCCCTAAAGAAGGTAAGGCAGCTTCACAAAAGCATTGGGCAAACATTCGGAAATACCTCGAAGAAAAACAAGTGTGCTACGATTTTGTACAAAGCGAAAATAAGGAATCTGTAGAACGACTGGCTGCCATGCTGGCTGCCAATGGATATACCACCATCGTAGTAGTTGGGGGTGATGCAGCCTTGTATCGCGCATTGAACGGACTGATGTCTGTTTCGACAGAGCAGCTTTCGAAAATAGCTTTCGGTGTGATCCCTTATGGCTGGGCCAATGATTTTGCCCGTTTTTGGGGACTTTCGGAGGAAGATTACAAAAAAGCAGTTGATACTATTGTGGCGCGTCGTTTAAGAAAGGTGGATATTGGTTACTGTACAACGAGTAACAGTGTGAAGCGTTATTTTTTGAATTGTGTCAATATCGGTCTTGTAGCCAATATTATGAAAATTAAGCATAAAACCCAGCGTTTCTGGGGAATGCGTAGCTTATCTTTCTTCTCGTCCATGATTCTGCTACTCTTTCAACGCATGGAAGGTATGATACATCTGAAGGTGAATCAAGATGAAATAAAGCAAAAGGTAATGACTGTTTGTGTCGGTAACTCAACCGGTTATGGACAAACTCCCAGTGGAGTTCCTTATAATGGTTGGTTGGATGTTTCTGTTGTTTCTCATCCAGAACTGACAAAGATGATCGAGGGGCTGTGGATGTTAGTGTGGGGACGTTTTTTGAATCATAAAAACGTGAAACCCTATCGCACAAAAAAAATTCAAGTATTGGCTCATGACAAAGCATGCGTTAGTTTGGATGGTGCTGTATTGGAAGATGCATCATGTCCGATGGAGATAGGAATTGTTCCTGAAGCTATAAATTTTATCATACCTTTATAATAAGGTAAAAAACGGACTGTATTTTTGCGAGCAACAATATACTAGGATAGTTTTGCAAGCACCTATTTTCAATAAGGGTACAGGGATAATAAAAGGACTTGTGTTCGTACTAATGGAACACAAGTCCTTTTATTTATTATATGTTTATCCAAATTTAGAAATCTTCTCTAAAGTAACTTCGTCTATAATTTTAATTTTTCTACCGTCGATTGCCACGATTTTCTCGGCCGAGAAATTCGATAAGGTGCGAATGGCATTAGCTGTAGTCATATTCGAAAGGTTGGCCATATCCTCTCTTGACAGATAGATGCTCAGCGTACAACCATCTTCTTCTACTCCGTAACTTTCTTTCAAAAAGAGAATGGCTTCGGCCAATCTGCCGCGGATATGCTTTTGAGTTAAGCTCACGGTGCGTTCGTCAGCAATACCCAGGTCGATGGATAATTGGCGGATAAAGAACCAGGAAAGCTGAAGGTTTTCACATACCAGTTTTGTGATGATGCTCATCGGAATCATGCCGACAATTGAATACTCAAAAGCAGCTGCCGAAGTGAGGAATGCCTGTCCGGCAAACGAAGCGCGATATCCGAAATACTCTACGGGCTTGATGACACGGATGATTTGATTTCTGCCTCCGGCTCCATTTTTAAATATCTTAACTTTGCCTTGGAGCAAGCAAAGGAGTTGGTTGGGGAGCTCTCCCTCCAAATAAATCGATTCGTTTTTTTTATAAGTTTTTATTGTGAGATGCTCCTTGAGGATTTCTCTCTGTTCCTCATTTAAGGGGAGCCAAATATCTGCAATCTTTTTTATTGCTTCTTCTTGGCTCAGGCTCTGTTTTATCATGAGATTATATCAAATAATATGTTCTACGACACAAAAATAATCATTTTACGTTTTGTCGGCAAAGAAGTTTGGAAAAAAAACAAGTAAACTTATCCACTGTTTTAGAAAATCATACGTTTTATGGGGTAATTTTTCTAATTTTATTTTTAAATATGGATTTAAAGTCTTATATTTGAAATCACGAAAAGTAAGTGAACAATAAACAATAATATAAATCTCAAACCTTAAGGTATCGACTATGAGTTATTTGCAATTTGATAAAACTCTGATGACGAATCTGCAAGAGTCTTTACCCAAAGAAATCTTGCGTTCCAATCGGTCTGGTGCGTATTCTTGCTCCACGATAGTGGATTGCAATACTAGAAAATATCATGGACTGTTGGTTGTACCTATTCCCGAAATGGATGATGAAAATCATGTCCTGTTGTCTTCGCTTGACGAGACTGTTGTTCAGCATGGAGCTGAATTTAACTTGGGCTTGCATAAGTACGAAGGCGATAATTTCAGTCCCAAAGGACATAAATACATTCGTGAATTCAACTGTCAGCAAGTGCCTACCACTATTTATAGGGTGGGAGGTGTGATGCTGAAAAAGGAAAAGGTGTTCCAACATTATGAAAACCGAATTTTGGTGCGTTATACATTGTTGGAGGCTCATTCGGCCACAACTTTGCGATTGCGTCCGTTTTTGGCATTCAGAAGTGTGCGTGAATATACGCACGAAAACCAGTATGCTTCGCGTGAGTATTCTGAGATAACCCACGGTATCAAAACAAAAATGTATGCCGGTTATCCGGATTTGTACATGCAGCTGGACAAGAAAAACAAGTTTGTGTTCTGTCCGGACTGGTATCGTGGAGTGGAATATCCAAAGGAACAAGAACGTGGATATTCTTTTAATGAAGATCTTTATGTACCGGGCTATTTTGAATGTGATATTAAGAAAGGTGAAAGTGTGACTTTCTCTGCCGGTTTATCTGAAATAAAGGTCAGTCAGTTGCGCAACATTGTGGACCTTGAAGTCAAGGCACGTACACCGCGCGACAACTTTTATCACTGCATGGTCAACTCAGCCCATCAGTTTTATAATCATCGCGATGGCGAAAACTATATTTTAGCCGGATATCCTTGGTTTAAATGCCGTGCCCGTGATATGTTTATTTCTCTGCCAGGTCTTACGCTGGTGAATGATGAGATTGAGAAATTCGAACTCTTCATGGAAACAGCGCGTAAGGGAATCGAAGAATTCATACAAGGGCGTCCTTTGTCTGTGCGCATTTACGAAATGGAACAGCCAGATGTGTTGCTTTGGGCAGTATGGTGCATCCAGCAGTATGCCAACATCGTTTCGGAAGTCAAGTGTATGGAAAAATATGGCGATTTGTTGCGAGCTGTAATGGACTACCTGATTGAGGGCAAGCATCCGGGATTAGAGATTCGAGAAAATGGTTTGGTTTGGGCTGATGGAAAAGAAAAAGCAGTTACGTGGATGAATTCTGAGTCGAACGGCAAGCCTATTGTTCCTCGCTCCGGATATATTGTAGAAATAAATGCCCTATGGTACAATGCGCTGAAATATTGTGCTCAGATGTGTCAGGCGATGGATTATGCAGAGCGTTCAGCTATGTATGAAGAACGTGCCGAGTTGGCCAAAAAATCATTCGTTGAAGTATTCTGGAATGAACACGGGTATTTGATGGACTATGTAGACGAAGGCACCTTGGATTGGAGCGTGCGTCCGAATATGATTTTTGCTGTTGCTTTGGATTTCTCGCCTTTGGATAAAAAGCAACAGAAGTCTGTTTTGGATATTTGCACCAAGGAACTGCTTACACCAAAAGGATTGCGCTCTTTGAGTCCAAAGAGTTCAGGCTACAATCCGATGTATGTTGGTCCGCAGGTTCAGCGTGACTATGCTTATCATCAGGGTACTGCATGGCCTTGGTTGGCAGGATTCTATATGGAAGCTTGTCTTAAAGTGTATAAATACAGCCGCTTGAGCTTCATCGAACGTCAGCTGGTGGGCTATGAAGAAGAAATGTTCTATCATTGTTTGGGAACACTTCCGGAACTCTTTGACGGTAATCCGCCTTTCCATGGACGTGGAGCTATATCTTTTGCCATGAATGTGGGTGGAATATTGCGAGTTTTGAAATTAATGGAAAAGTACAACTTGGAATAATATATAAGGAGGAACTAAGATGAAAGTATTGATGTTCGGATGGGAATTTCCTCCTCATATTCTAGGAGGATTGGGTACAGCCAGTTATGGCTTGACCAAGGGTTTGTCTGTACAACAGGATATGGAGATTACGTTCTGCATACCAAAACCTTGGGGAGATGAAGATCAAAGCTTTATGAAGATAATAGGCATGAACAGTGTGCCTATCGTATGGCGTGATCCGTCTTGGGAATATGTTCAGGAACGTGTCGGCAGTTACATGGACCCTCAATTATATTTTGATTTGCGCAGTCATATCTATGCCGATTTCAATTATATGCATGTGAACGATTTGGGATGCATGGAGTTTTCTGGCCGTTATCCCGATAACTTGCATGAAGAGATTAATAACTACTCCGTTGTAGCAGGTGTTGTGGCTCGTCAGCAGCAATATGATATTATTCATGCACACGATTGGTTGACTTATCCGGCTGGTATTCATGCCAAGCAAGTGAGTGGAAAACCTTTGGTTATACACGTTCATGCAACAGACTTCGACCGTAGTCGCGGTAATGTGAATCCTACAGTTTATAGTATTGAAAAGGATGGCATGGACCATGCAGACTGTATTATGTGTGTGAGCGAACTGACTCGTCAGACTGTGATTAACCATTATCATCAAGACCCTGCCAAATGTTTTGCCATGCATAATGCTGTTTATCCTTTGGCAGATAACTTGCAGGCCATCGTTAACCAGCGCAAGCCTTCTTCGGAGAGAAAGGAAAAAGTGGTGACTTTCCTGGGTCGTATCACAATGCAGAAAGGACCGGAGTACTTTATAGAAGCAGCCCGTAAGGTATTGGAGCGTACGCATAATGTGCGTTTCTGTTTTGCCGGCAGTGGAGATATGATGAATGCGATGATAGAGCTGGCAGCTTCGTATGGCATTGCCGATCGTTGTCATTTTCCGGGATTTATGAAGGGGGCTCAAGTATTTGAGTGCTTCAGAGACAGTGATGTGTATGTGATGCCTTCGGTGTCTGAGCCATTTGGAATATCCCCTTTGGAAGCAATGCAGAGTGGTGTGCCTTCCATAATCAGCAAGCAGTCTGGCTGTGCCGAGATATTGGACAAATGTATCAAGATAGACTATTGGGATATTGATGCCATGTCCGACGCTATGTATTCTTTGTGTACCAATCCGGCCTTGCATCAGTATCTGCAAGAAGAAGGAAAGAAAGAAGTGGATGGTATTACCTGGGAGAAGGTGGGCGTGAAAATCCGTGCGCTCTATGAGAAAACAATAGATAAATGTAAATAATTAAATAAGGTCTGTATATGAAAACCATTTGTTTGTATTTTGAGATACATCAGAATATTCATTTGAAACGTTATCGTTTCTTTGATATTGGTACCGATCATTATTATTATGATGATTATGAAAACGAGCACGCTATAACAGAGACCGCCAATAATTCTTATATTCCTGCTTTACAGGCTTTATTAGAGATGGCCAAGTCAAATGCAGGATATTTTAAGTTTGCCATTTCGCTCTCAGGTGTAGCTGTCGAGCAATTGGAAAATCATGCGCCCGATGTGATTGAGTTGTTGCAAGAACTGAATGAAACAGGTTGTGTTGAATTTTTGGCAGAACCTTATTCTCATGGTTTGTCGTCGCTCACCAATGAAGAGTCTTTCAAGGAAGATGTGCAAAAGCAATGCCGTTTGATGAAAGAAATGTTTGGCAAAGAGCCACAGGTGATTCGCAACTCTTCTCTTATCTATTCTGACGAAATAGGGGAGCGAGTGGCTGCAATGGGCTTCAAGGGTATGATTACAGAAGGTGCCCGCCATATTTTGGGATGGAAGAGTCCGCATTATTTGTATCATTGTGCGCACAATCCTAACCTGAAGCTTTTGTTGCGCGACTATAAACTTTCAGACGATATTGCAGTCCGTTTTGCAGACCAGAGCTGGTCGGAATATCCTTTGTTTGCAGACAAATATGTGGATTGGATTGCTTCTTTGCCTGAGAATGAAGAGGTGATAAATATCTTTATGGAGCTTTGTGCTTTGGGTATGTTCCAGCCGCTGTCTTCGCATATCCTGGATTTCTTGAAAGCTATTCCTGCTTATGCGCGCGAGCGTGGTTTGTCATTTGCCACACCTTCCGAACTCATTGCATCGCAACGTTCGGTTGACGCGTTGGAGGTTCCTTATCCCATGTCATGGACAGACGAGGAGCGAGACACTTCTTTCTGTTTGGGTAATGTGATGCAACGTGAGGCTTTCGATACCTTGTATAGTGTGGCCGATCGTGTTCGTATGTGTAATGACCGTCGTATCAAGCAGGATTGGGATTATTTGCAGGCTAGCAACAATTTCCGTTTCATGTCTACAAAACCTGCCAGCTATGGAATGTACAGAGGTATTTATGACTCTCCATACGATGCATTCACAAACTATATGAATATTCTGGGTGATTTTACCAACCGCGTGAATAATCTTTTCCCAAGTGAAATAGATATCGAAGAGCTGAACGCCTTGCTTACCACTATCAAGAATCAGGGAGAAGAATTGCAGGTTAAGGATAAAGAGATTGCTCGTTTGAATGCCCGTCTGAAAAAACAAGAATCTTCTCTTGTAGAAGGGTTGTCAACCGATGCCAAGACCAAGAAGCAGACCGATAAAAAATAGTTCTTTTTTATATACGGGTAATTTAGTAAGGTATGTCTTTTTGATACACTTATCGGAAATTATTGTTTGTAATTAATTGTTCACTAACTTATGTGATAAGGTATTATATGAGACACAAAAAAGGGATGCACCGTGAGGTGCGTCCCTTTTATTTTTAGAAGGACATGCGGAACATGCCTCGTATTCCCCATCTTTGTGTTCCGGGTTCGATATAATTCAAGCGGTGTACATATTCCAAATGAAACACTTTGAATATATTATGAATGCCTGCCACAATTTCTACGTATGGAACTTTCGGGTTCATCACCCGCGAATTGTATTCAAACACTCCGTCTTTTCCGAAGTTTCCAGGAAAGTAGAACAAGTCTTTGTCGTGGCTGTTTTCAGCGAGGAAAGGATTATTTTTGCGCGTGAGGGTTCCCCAAAGCACATTACATCCGATAAATTCCCTCCATTTTAATTTTTTGATCAGTGGGATGCGGTTGAATATTTTTCCGTTCAAATCCCACGACCACATCAATGAGGCATACCTGTCATTCAGAAACTCCATATTGTCAATGAGGTTAAATGTATTGTCTTCCATGATATAAGACAAGTTGGCGGCAGGCATAATCAGCAATGGAAATGGCACCTTGTTCCATTGTACTCCTCCTTTTACGAAGAAGTCCATGCGTCCCCATGAGCGTAGCCAGAAGCGTTTGTATACGGTGGCTTCGGTGAAGTTATAGTTATAGTCCCCTCCAAGCAAGCCCTTTATACCTGTAGTGTGTTCCAGTCCAAATAGGGGAGCGTCCTGGTTGGTTTGGATGCGTCGTTGTTTTGAGTTCATCCAGGTAGCTCCCGGTTGGAACGTCAGTCCTACACTAGCCTCTGTGGTTATGATATCCTTGATATGGAAATCTTTCGACTGTTGGGCTCCCATACCATTGAGCGGCTGATAGAACAACGCTCCGGTGGGCTCGTTCTTTTCTCTTTTGAAGCCGACATTAAATCTCAGTCCGTTCTCCCATTCTTTGTCATATTTAAGCTGATAGCGCTCATAATACTGCATGTGGTCCACCGTTGTCCATTTAAAGGATATGAACACATTATCTTTGTCTGTAGGCATAAACTTGTCGCTAGGCGACATCACATCCCGGGCATACGAGAAGGTCAGATTGTGCACAGGGAACTCCCTTGGCAGGTAATTGGGCTTGTTGAAAGCATAAGTCAGTTCGCCCATGCCTTTCCATCGGTGGTCGCCGAATCCATAAGCCGCATAACCTTTCAGAAAAAGATGCGGATGCAAGTTGGCCGTAGTTTGTGCACTGGCTCGCAAACGCAGTCCTTCCACAAAATTGTGCGTGATAATGGTATTGATAGGGCCTATGTCTACAGGAGTTGGCTTTTCAGGGTCTTTCGTAACCTCCACATGGTTTTCAATAAACGCCTTCAAAACGAAGAGCACAAAGTTGAATCCTTTTATGTTTTCAATCTTTTTGATGAACGAATTCATTTTTCCTTCTGAATCAGTCAGCTGTTCCGGTCGTTGTTCTTTCCAGAAGTCTTCATTGCGCATCATCGCACTCGGGTCGGTTTTTTGTTTTCCCTTAAACTTGAAAGTCTTTTCCGGTATCGGTTGGAAGCTGTAATCCTGATACTTGGTGGTGCGTTCTACCTGAAACTTTTGCAGTGCCTGGATTACGGCCAATTGTACGATCATTTTGTCATCCGTAAGCACATATTCTCCCGACGGCAGTTTGTTGTATTCTTGAATCACATCCATTTGTTCCACAAAGTTAACGTCCGAGCGTTGTGGTATGCCCATTTCCACCCGTTTCACTTGATAGGACGAGTCAGCCAATATGAACAAGCTGCCCGAGAAACCGAAATCCTGCGGATTGTTGGGTGTGAAATCCACTTTGATACATTTCTGTCCGCTCACGTGAACCGTGTCGTCGATAAAATATCTGTAGAAACGAATGCCCGACGTGCTCGATATCGGACTGATAAAAGGAAATTGCAGCAGTCTGATTTCGTTTTTGTATATATCCACATCCGTAAAAACATCTTTGATCATGGTGTTTACCAGTTCTCCGGTGTTAAACAAGTCGTTGAGGCCATTGGAGCGTACGCCTTGTATGATATCCTTTTCGTTTTTCGGGTCTTTGCGATAAATATGCTGCGACAACGTTTCGTTGACCGACAGGGGCAGAATCAGTTTACCTGTTTCCTTGCATATTTCTACGTGTTCTTTGAGAAACGGCATTCGTTTGAACTGACCGTCTTGAAAAACCTTTTCGGTCACCTCGTTCAGGCCAAAGGTCAGTTTCTGGTATTTGTTATAGCTGAAAAAGTCTTTTTCGTGTAAGTCAGTCTTCTCCTTGGCGGCGATTACCTTTTTCATCAGCTCTACGGCCGGATTGTTTTTTCTGCTGTATTTTTTCTTCTTTTGGGTGATTTCCACTTCTCCCATGTCCTGTGTTTTGCTGCTCAATCGCACTTTCAGGCTGCGAGTTTTGTCTATCTCAAAAGTTTGTGTTTCATATCCCATCATGGAAAAACACAGGATTTTTCCTTTTCGGAGAGGCATTTTGAAAGAACCGTCCGTATGGGTAGGTTTTCCGTTTCCTTTCTGGTCTTGATAATACACCTGGACCCACCCCAATGGTTCGCCGGTTTCCTTGTCTGTGACAGTTCCGGTTATGTTTTGAGCCAGCGTGGTGATGCAAGAGAGTGTTAGTATAAATAGTAGAAAGACAGTCTTTTTCATTGTTATGGTTTTTGTAAGTTACAAAATTAGCACCATTTCTTAATTGTTCAAGTAAAAAATGTTATCTATTAAAGATAAATATCTTTGTTTAGCAGTCCTTTTGCTCTATCCGCAAAAATGATTATTTTTGCGGATAGACATTTACGAATAAAACAAGATTATTATGAAGTTAGGGAAATGGATTGGCGGTGTGATGGGCTTTGTTGCCACAGGTGGTCCGCTGGGAGCTTTGCTCGGGTATTTGATAGGCAGTTATTTTGATAAAAGCAGCGATGATGTGGCCGAAGATGTAAATAGTCCGCAAGGACAGCGCAACAGTTTCTTGTTTTCGCTGCTTGTGTTGGCATCCTACGTGATTCGTGCCGACAACCGCATCATGCACAGTGAGATGGAATTTGTGCGCAACTTTTTGCGAAAGACTTTCGGTGAGGGGGCTGTCAAGGAAGGAGAGCAGATTCTTTTGGATTTGTTTGAGCAGGCCCGCCGCATGGACAGTGAATCACCCGGTGCCTACCGTCGTTTAATCTTTGATTGCGGCGGCCAGATAGCCACTTATATGAGCTATGAGTCGCGTTTGCAACTGCTCAATTTCTTGGTGATGTTGGCCAAGAGCGACGGAAGTGTCTGTGCCGACGAAGTTCGTGCTTTGGGAGAGTTGGTTCAGGCAATGCAGCTGCAACAGTCGGAATTGGATTCTATGTTGCATCTCGGAGGTGATTCTTTGGAAGAGGCATACCAGGTTCTCGAAATACCTTCTACGGCAACCGACGATGAGGTAAAGGCTGCTTATCGCAGACTGGCATTGAAGCATCATCCGGATAGGGTTGCTGCATTGGGCGAAGATGTGCGCCGCGCAGCTGAAGAGAAATTCCAGCAGATCAACAATGCCAAGGAGCGTATCTATAAATCCCGAGGCATAAAATAATTCCGGCCGTATTTTTTCTAAATGCCGTTTTAAACGGCTTTCAAACGGCTTTCAAACACTATCTAAACAGCGTTTAAACAGTATTTAGATGCTGTTTAGACACTGTTTAGATGCTATTCAGAAAACTTGGCCCATCATTAATCTGATGGCTTGTTCCATCGGATAGAATACGTATAACCCTGCTGTTTGATTAAAACGATTGCATGCAGTCGTTTGGGTGCTTATCCAAATCTGCTTGCAGCCGCGAGGGGAGTCCTTTTCTGTTTTTGCAGCAGAACGCAAATTTGCACAACCATTTTTGCTGTAGTATTTTTTTGTTGATGTATTGGCAGATCCGGAAATCTGCCAATTTGTTTTGCCTGCAATTTCAGAATCCGTTCGAACGAAAATTCTGTTTCTGTGTCTCATCAGAATGTATTCTATGAGTAGTATTTTCCTTTCATATTGTGTCCAAATCCCCCGTTTTTCCTAACAGTCACTTCTGCAAAATCGTTTCTTCTGGAAGAAAAATTGAATAATTATGCAGAAAAACGGGCATATAAATGCACGTATACCGCATATTTACGGAAAACTCTCTTGGTGTTTTTGAAAAACTCTCTTGAGATATTTCAAAAGTTAACAAGGGAAGTTTTGAAAAACGCCTTGTGAGAAATCTGTTTGGGTAATGATATTTTACCAAATATAAGAATATTCGGAAAAACAACGCTGTCTGGCTTCTATCTGGCACTGTTTTGTATCCGGAAAAAACAAGCCTATTGCTCCATGAATCAATCAGATACGGCGTTTTTCGCTTGCTGTGGCTGGCTTATTTTCCGTCATCAGTCCGAGAGGGCGTAAACAAGTGTTTCCTGAAGCGTGAAATATGCAAAATGTCATTATGTCGGGCTTCGATTGGACGGCATGAAAAAAGAGAACACCGCAAAACTGCAATCACAGTCTTGCGGTGTTCTCTTTTTATTTCTGAGTATCCGATTTTTGTCTTAGTGTGCAAACTTGCTGTAAATCACTTGGATTGAAATCGGTTCATTTTCTCCAACCAGTCTGATGCTGTTCAGTTTCATATCCATAGACAAGATAGCTGCTGCATTGTTTCCGGCTGCATTGTCATTGTTTGCGTGAGTCACCGGTATGAGCACCACCTTGTTCCAGTCAGGATTCTTTGCTTCCCAATCAGTTTCAGAGAGACCGCTTTCGTTCATTCCCTTCAGTTTTTCTTGCTTGCATTTGGAAACCAGTTGTGCCACGTTGGCAAAAGCATACTGGTTCACGTTAAATGCTGTCGTGTAGGAAGTGGCATTGTCTACTGCTTTTTTCTTTTCGAAGAAAGAATACATGTCTTGTTTTCTGACGAGTAGCAGCATTTGTGGAATGCCCAGTGCATACTTGTCTGTGCTGAAATCATTATATCGTTTCAGAGTAAGTCTGACACTGTTCACACTGTCGCGTTCATGCTCTTTATAGATGTCGTTGATGGGCAGTTCCAGTTGCGTATATAGTCCCACTGGAGTTTTGATATACGTATGTTTGGATTGTTTTGCCTCTTGCAGCAGTTGTTCGGTTCCCTTCACGTTAAAGTGATTGCTTTGGATAACCTCTCCGGTAGCAGCAAATCTCGTAATACCCGATACGACAGAATCTTTTTTGTTGTAAGAGAAGTACACATCCAGTGTGCTGACATCAAGATACAGCATTGTTCCGTCTCCTTGTGTCAGCTTGAAGTAGAATCCCGGGCACACATGACGGATGAATTCGTATGAATTCTTGAAGTATTCCGGATGGTCGTAATAGCTGTTCAGGATGAACGAGCCATATTCAGCCGGAAGTTTCAGCCGTACATTCGGATAATGGTTGCTTTCATTGAGCGTTCCTTCATCCTTGGTATAGTCTCTGGCGGTGAACACTTTCTGTGCGATAGGCGCAGGTTTTTTCTGGTTGATAAACTGATCCAGATTCAGATTCGTGAAGTATGTTTTGTTTTCTTGTATAACATTCAGCGTATCCAGTTCAAACACATCCATTTTCATCACATTGGTAGAGTCACCGTAAAAGTCCTTGAAGTATAGTCTGACTTCGATAGAATCGGCAATTACTTTGCCATGTGCATCTTTCTTCATCAGTTCTTTGCCGGGCAACTTATAGTTTTCCATGGTGTGGAACTGAGTCAGGAAGTCAGCCTTGATTCGGGTGTTTGTTTCAGGGTCGGTTACTTGTCCCAAATAACACATGCCATTGACAGCGGGGATAGAGTCTATTCGTATGGTAGTTGTTTTCATGGGCAACTGAACATACGAAGAACTCACCACATCCTTGTCATCGAAGATACCCAAGTTTGCTGTATTGTCATCGCAGGCCCCCCAGGTAGCTGCGGCAAGTACGATCCATAAGAGTTTGCTTTTCATTTTATGAAAAAATTGAGCCAGTTAGAGAGTCTTATTTACCTTCGCTCCACACTTTGTCGTAGAAGTCAGCATAAGCATCGGCATAGTTGTCGCCCACATAATCCAATACAGGGATGTTTTTGCTTTTAGCATATTCTGCGATGTTTGGGTTAGCCTGGTCGCCTGCCATAATCAGTGCGTCCGAATATTTTACAGCCAGCTTATTGAGTTCTTCAAAAGAGAAATCCTCGCTGAATTCGTCCAATACCGAAGCGTCTACATTTTTATAGGCCAGGCAGTTTCCGAAGTTACTTCCCGGATTCTGTTTCAGCTCATCGTTGTGCAGGGCATACACCACTTTGCAGTCGCAGAATGAAGGTTCATCGCGATAAGCAGTTTTAATATACAGAGGCACGAGTGCAGACATCCATCCCTGGCAGTGAATGACATCCGGAGTCCAGCGAAGTTTTTTCACTGTTTCCAAAACGCCTCTTGCATAGAAAATGGCTCTTTCAGGGTTATCTTCGTATTCCTGGCCATTTTCGTCAGTTGCCATTTGTTTTTTCATGAAATAATCATCATTATCAATGAAGTACACCTGCATGCGCGCTGCTTGTATCGAAGCCACTTTAATAATCAAAGGATGGTCTGTATCGTCAATAATCAGGTTCATTCCCGAGAGTCTGATCACCTCGTGCAGCTGGTTTCTGCGTTCATTGATTGTGCCCCACTTGGGCATAAAAGTTCTGATTTCACGTCCTTTTTCCTGGATGCTTTGCGGTAGTTTTCGTCCCATGAGTGACAAGTCAGAGTCTGCCACATAGGGAGCGATTTCTTGTGTAATAAATAATATTTTTTTCGCCTCCATTGTTTGTAACTAAATAAAAATTCTTCACGCAAAGATACGGAAAAAATACCGAAATACCTAAAAAAAGGGGTATCCTTACTTAGGTTTCACATTTATTTTGTATTTATTTTATGAAAAACTTCTCTGTTTGGTATTTTATGTGTTATTTTGCGTGATTTTCAGGAAAGTTGTATTTTAAATAAGAACAATGAAGTTAATTACTACAATTCAGGAGCTGAAAGATGTCTTGTCTTTAGCTCGCAAAGAAGGAAAAACGGTTGGATTGGTGCCTACTATGGGTGCTTTGCATCGCGGTCATGCCTCTTTGGTGGAGCGTTGTGTAGCGGAGAATGACCTCTCTGTGGTCAGTGTTTTTTTAAATCCGACTCAGTTTAATGATCAGGTTGATTTGGAGAAATATCCGCGTACTTTAGATGCCGACTGTGCTTTGTTGGAGTCTGTCGGTGCATCGGTGGTCTTTGCTCCTTCGGTTGCTGAGATGTATCCCGAGGAAGATACCCGTCGTTTCAGTTATCCTGAAGTGGATGCCGTGATGGAAGGTGCATTCCGTCCGGGTCATTTCAATGGAGTTTGTCAGATTGTGAGCAAGCTGTTTGCAGCGGTGTCGCCCGACAGAGCTTACTTTGGAGAAAAGGATTTCCAGCAGATTGCTGTCATCAAGGCTATGGTGGCCGACTTGAAACTGTCGCTCGAGATTATCCCTTGTCCGGTGGTGCGCGAAGAAAGCGGCTTGGCTATGAGCAGCCGAAACACATTGCTTTCGGAAGAGGAGCGTGCCATTGCGGCCAATATTTATAAGGTATTGAAGAAAAGTAAGGTGTTTGCAACGAACCACGACCTGGTGGCCACCCGCGATTTTGTCATCGACAACATCAATTCGGTGGTAGGCCTTGAGGTGCAATATTTCTCTATTGTGGATGGTGAAACGCTTCGCGAATTGTCTTCATGGAGCGAGGCCGACCATGTGGTGGGATGCATCACAGTGTTCTGTGGCGCTGCTCCGATTCGTTTGATTGATCACATTAAATATAAAGGATAAGCTTATGATGATTGAAGTGTTGAAATCGAAACTGCATTGTGTGCGTGTCACCGAAGCAAACCTGAATTATATGGGCAGTATTACCATTGACGAGGATTTGCTCGATGCGGCGAACATGATTGCCGGTGAGAAGGTTCAGATTGTAAACAACAATAATGGAGAGCGTTTTGAGACTTACATCATCAAGGGTGAGCGTGGTTCCGGCTGCATCTGTCTGAATGGTGCTGCAGCACGTAAGGTGCAGGTGGGCGATATCTGTATTATCATTTCTTATGCCTTGATGGATTTTGAGGAAGCCCGTCATTTTACACCAACGGTAGTATTCCCGGATCAGGCAACCAACAAGATTGTCCGATAACAATCAGACAAGACATAAAAAAGCAGGACATTTTCTCGGAAGAAGAGGGAATGTCCTGCTTTTTTGTTACATTTCCAGCAATATACGGAAGTTAATCTGTCGTCCGGTCAGATAGTTCGGCACGGCATATTGTTGGTTGGTTACGTCTGTAACCCAATAATATGAGCTCACATTGTTAATTCCCAAAATATTCAGTCCGTCCAGTCCCAGCCAGATATTGCGGAATGGTCTGGCCCATTTGCGTCGGTTATGGCCGTCTTCGTTGTTCAGCAGACGGTAGCTCATACCGATGTCCACGCGCTTGTAGGCGGGAGCACGGAACACCTGTCGTTCCAAGCCGGTATGTGGCGGACCAAAAGGCAGTCCTCCTGCCACAGTTCCTTTCAGATTCATTTGCCAGCGTTTGGTTCCCGGGAAGAAGTCCGTAAAGAAGAAGTTCACGTTATAGCGCTGGTCGGTGGGCTGGGGAATGCTTTTTCCAAAGAGTGTTTGCTGCGCTTTCATCAGGCTGAGGCTGATCCACGAGTCGGTGCCTTCAACAAATTCGCCAAAAAGCTTCAGGTCGATGCCGGTGGTGTATCCCTTGCCTATGTTCTGTCCATAGTACATGATGCGCACATTGTCCACATTATAGGGATTGATGCGGCTTAATGCCTTGTAGTACACCTCGGCAGTCAGCTTGAACAAGCGGTTGCGCATCTTGAACTTATAGTCGCCGCCCAGCACCACTTGGAAAGATCTTGGCGATTGGATGTTGCGGTTGAGGCGCACATAGGTTGTTCCGTCCACCGTAGTCGTATCGCGTAATTCCTTGTAGAACGGAGCCTGGTAGTATAATCCTGTGGCCAGTCGGAATGTAAGATTGTCGTTGAAAGATGGGATGTAGCCCACTGCTACACGCGGACTGAACAGCCATTCCTTGTTCCAGCTCCAGTAACTCAGGCGCAAACCATAGTTTACCGAAAAAATTCCGGCTTTGCGTTCTGTGCGCCAGGTGTCCTGTGCGAAGAGCTCCATGCGGTTGCTTGTCATTTTCTGTTCCGGACTGCGCAGGCTGTAGATGAGTTCCAGTTTCGAAGGCTGGTGTGGAATGGAGTATCCCGATGAGTCGCGCATTTCCCATTCGTTGGCTTTTTCCTTTATGGCTTCATGTTTCCATGTAATACCGGTTTTAACCTGGTGGTTTTTTGCTTTCAGGTCATACACCAGTTTCAGGCTTTTCATGTTTGCCTTGAGATAATTTCGCGCATGTTCCAGATAGGTGCCCACACCCAGTTGCTCGCTGGTATTCGTCTCGCTCAGCCAGTATTGCCCTTGAATGTCGTAGGTTTCTCTTTCTTGGGTCAGGAAGGCCGAACCGAGCAGTGTGAGCTTGCTTTTCTGTCCCAGTTGTCTGCTCAGGCTGAAAGTGCCGAAGAACGTGCGGAACAAATCTTTTTCCTGTCCGTCGAAATATACCTTAAACGATTTTACGTCCTGCATGGTACCGAAGTTGGTGCTTCGGTTTTCGGGCACGAAGTCATATTTGTTTTGCGAGATATTGCCGATAATATCCAGCGACCATTTTTTGTTAGGTTGCCAGCTGATATAAGTCTGGTAGTCCAGGAAGCTCGGATTATATTCACCTTTAGTTTCCAATGACCCCATGAGATACTGGTTGGTTTTATATCGGATGCCGTGTGTCATGGCAAAACTTTTCTTTTTCATGCCGGCATACACATTGCCTCCCAGCAGGCTCAATGCCACCTTGCCCTCGTTCCGTTCCGGTTTTTTGTAGGTGATATCCAGTACGGACGACATCTTGTCGCCATATTGCGCATCAAATCCGCCGGCCGAGAAGTTGATTTTCTCCACCATGTCGCTGTTGATTACACTCAGTCCTTCCTGTTGTCCCGAGCTGATGAGCAGTGGGCGGTACACTTCCACGCCGTTGATATAGACACTGTTTTCGTCGAAACTTCCGCCGCGTACGTTATATTGCGAGCTCAGTTCGTTGTGGGTACTCACTCCGGCCTGTGTGGCAATCAGTTCTTCCACTGCATTACCCGTTGTCGAAGGCAGTCTTTTCAGGTCGGCAGCATTCAGTTGCTGCGTGCCGCTCATCTGTCGTTTCACATCCTTCACCGTCACCCCTTCCAGGTTCAGTTGCATGGGTTTCATCACAATGTTCAGGGTGAGTTTGCCTTGCGGTTTGATCAGCTTTTTCGTACGTTTTTGGAATCCCATCATATGATAGCTGATAACTACCGTGTCGGCGGTTTGGAAAGAGAATTTATATTTGCCGTCTAAGTCCGTTGTTGCTCCGGCCATTTGGTTTTCCACTTTAACGGTAACAAAGGCCAATGGAGTTTGAGCCTCATCGAGAACTCTTCCGGAAAGTGTTACCTGGTTTTGCGCATGTACCCATGTTGTAGTCATCATCATCATCAGGTACATCCATATAAAGAATAATTTTCTGTGTTTTATGCTTTTTGATTTCACGATTTTGCTGTCTTCTATATCTGTTTTTTATCCGATTCTTTCTTAGAGAACGTAAAATAACGCTTTTTTTGTATATCCTGTATACTTTTTGCGTGCCAAAATTCAGTATTTTCTCAAAAAAAGTCATTCTCTGAAGAAACTTTCCTATCTTTGATACCTGCAACTAAGTTAAAACAGAAAGGATACACGATATGACACATTTTTATGATTTGGCGTCACGTCGCCGAAGTATACGCCGTTTCACCGGCGAGCGTTTGAGCGAAGAAAATCTCTCCGCATTGATGGGAACGGTACTGATGTCGCCTTCCTCTAAGGGAAAATGTCCTTGGCAATTCATTGTTGTGGACGAAGCTTCTCTGTTGGCAGACTTGTCGCGATGCAAGGAACACGGCGCAGCGATGCTTGCCGATTGTGCAGCAGCCGTAGTTGTGGTGGCCGATCCTTCGGTCAGCGATGTTTGGATAGAAGATGCTTCCGTAGCCACAACCTATCTGCTTTTGCAGGCAGAGGATTCTGGTTTGGGTGCTTGTTGGGTACAGATTCGCGAGCGTCAGTCGCCGGATGGCGGTACTGCCGAGGAAGTGGTACGCCGTTTGTTGCATATACCGGCCCATTTGCGTGTTCTTTCGGTGGTTGCCTTGGGGCATAAGGCTCAAGAGCGCAGTCCATTCAGTGCCGACAAGCTTCAATGGAACAAAGTGCACCTGAATGCTTACCCTCAAACAGAGCCGGAGGAATGAGAAACAAAAACAATACCCTTGTCTTCTTAGGTGCCGGACGCGTAGCAACTCATCTGGCCCCGGCGTTGCAGGAGTCGGGCATGCAGATACTGCAAGTTTATAGCCGCACAGAAGAATCTGCTTCTGCATTGGCCCGTAAGCTGCATGCAGACTACACCACCTCCATAGACGCCGTGGTTTCTGATGCTGCCTACTATTTCTTTTCGGTGAGTGATGCCATATTGCCCGAATTGGCAGCTGCATTGGCTGCACGTATTCCTCAGGCTTGCATGGTGCATACGGCGGGCAGCATGCCTTTGTCGGTTTTCACCGAACTGGGAGTGGCCCGTTGCGGCGTGTTTTATCCTTTGCAGACTTTTTCGCAGAACCGGAAACTCGACATGCGTGTCGTACCCTTCTTTATCGAAGGTTCCACGTCTGAGGTAGCTTCTGGCTTGACGGAGATGGCATCGGCCATTTCGACAAAAGTTTATCCGCTTTCATCTGAAGGTCGCCGTCGCCTGCATCTGGCAGCCGTTTTTGCCAATAACTTTGCGAATCACTGCTATGCGTTGGCATCCGGATTGTTGGCCGACGAAGGTCTTCCGTTTGAAGTTCTTCTGCCGCTCATCGACGAGACAGCTGCCAAGGTACACGATTTGTTGCCTCAGGAAGCGCAGACCGGTCCGGCAGTTCGCTATGACTGCAATGTGCTTTCCGCCCAAAGCGAAAGTTTGCAGGGCCGACTGTTCTATCCGGAGATTTACGAACTCATGAGCCGCAGCATCCATCATGCTGCCGAAGAACATAAAAAAAGCCATAATAAAAAATGATACCCTACGATTTGAAAAAAATCAAGGCCGTGGCCTTTGACGTAGATGGCGTGCTGAGCCGTCAGACTATAGTACTTCATCCTTCGGGAGAACCTATGCGCACGGTCAATATCAAAGACGGATATGCTTTGCAACTGGCCATAAAGATGGGGCTTCATGTAGCCATCATCACCGGCGGAACCTCGCAGGCTGTGCGCCGCCGTTACGAAGGACTGGGCATTCCCGATGTATATCTGGGTTGTGCCGTGAAGATACACACCTACGAGGCTTTTCTCGAAAAATACGGATTGACCGACGAAGAAGTGCTTTATATGGGCGATGATATTCCGGATTACGAGATACTGACCCGTTGCGGATGCCCCTGTTGTCCGGCAGATGCCGCTCCCGAGATTCGTTCTGTCTCTTGTTACATCTCCCATCTGGCGGGAGGCGAGGGATGTGGCCGTGATGTCTTGGAACAGGTGCTTCGTGCGCAAGGCAAATGGATGAGCTCAGACCATGCTTTTGGTTGGTGATTTTGTTATTCTATACCTTATTAATATAAGAACTGCATTACAATATGATTTTACCGAATTTAGCATCCTACCGTTTGGTACTGGCCAGCAACTCGCCGCGCCGACGGGAACTGTTGTCCGGATTGGGACTGACGTTTACCACGCGTGTCATTCCGGGTATTGATGAGTCCTATCCTGAAGGCTTGGACGGTTCGTCAATAGCTGTTCACATAGCCTCTGCAAAGGCAGAAGCCTATCGGGATACCCTTGCCGAAGATGAATTATTGATTACAGCCGACACCATAGTCTATGTAGACGGTCAAGTATTTGGCAAGCCGGCCGACCGCGCTTCTGCCGTTGCCATGTTGCAGGCGCTTTCGGGGCGCACCCATCGTGTCATCACGGGGGTGACGATACTCACCCGAAAGATACACCGCACCTTTTCCGTTACTACCGAGGTGACTTTTGCTTCGCTCACCAACGAAGAAATCAGTTACTATGTAGACCAATACCGTCCTTATGACAAAGCCGGTTCATACGGCATACAAGAATGGATTGGTTTTGTGGGGGTCACCGGCATTCAAGGGTCTTATTTTAACGTGATGGGTTTGCCCGTACAGCGTCTTTATCAAGAACTGAAAACCATTTGAAAAAACGGCAACGACATATAAGAATGAATTATAAACAACTGCAATAATATGAAAAAGAAACAGATATTTCCTTTATTCTCCGGAGTGGCAGCATTGGCCCTGATGACCTTGTTTGCATCTTGTGAGGAAGAAGACTACACATCGCGCATGCCCGAATTCTCAAAACTGGAGGTAGATTATGATGCTCCTTCTGTGGGTGATTCAATTACTGTCACTGCACGTCAGAGCAAGAAGGGCACGCTGCTCAACGGAACGATATACAAATGGACGGTCAAGGATTCAAAAGATTCCATTGTTCATGAGGCTGAACAGAAAGTCATTTACGACAACAACCCGGTTGACCCTGTTTTTGGTTATCGCATTCCACAGCAAGCCAAGGCGGGCCGATACACGGTATATTTTCATGCCCGTTACAAATACTCTGGTCAGGGTGGGGTGCTGACCGGTGGCGGATTGGGTAGCTCCGATGGTTCTAACGGCAATATCCGTCCTACGGTATCGGGTGCCACTTATGGCGAATGCAAGGGAAACGTACGTTTTGAAATACAGCCGAAATAAAACCAAACGCTTATGAAAAAAATATTGTTTGTTTGCCTGGGCAATATATGCCGCTCTGCTACTGCAGAAGAAGTGATGCGTCAGCTTGTGCGTCAAGCAGGCATGGAACAGAATTTTGTGATTGATTCAGCAGGAATCAGTAATTATCATCAGGGAGAACTGCCCGATCCGCGTATGCGGGTGCACGCAGCGCGCAGAGGTTATGAACTTACGCATCTGTCTCGTCCCGTGACATATAACGATTTCTTTGATTTTGACATGATTATCGGAATGGACAGCAGCAACATGCAAGCCTTGCACGACAGGGCTCCCGGTTTGGACGAAGAGCGCAAACTCTATAGAATAACCGATTTTTGTCGTTCGCATCAGGACATCGACCATGTGCCCGACCCATATTATGGCGGCGATCAGGGATTTGAAAATGTCATTGATATATTGGAAGACGCCTGTGCCGGATTGTTGGAATATCTGGAACGTCAGGACGACAGCAGCAAATAACGGCAAGAATATGCTGATACAAAAAAAGTCAGACACTCCACAAAGGGAGATGTCTGGCTTTTTTTTGTTGAAAAAAAATACACAGTTGTTTGTTCTTTATGTATTAAAGCGTATATTTGCTTTTGTATAAAAAAAATCTATATCTATTGTTTAACCAAAAATGGTAAATCATGAAAAAGAATTTGTTATTGGCCGGCATGTTTTTATTTTCGTTCGGTTTGTTTACTGCTTGCGGTGAAGAAGAGCCCGAAGGCGACCAGAGCGTAGAATTGGTGGGCGGAACCTCCAATAACATTCAGTTTGCTGCCAGCGACACAGCAGGCATTTATGCCAAAGGCATTAAGTTTGTGACCACCGGTCCGTGGCGTGCTGATGTAGAAGATGTGTCCGCATCCAAGAGTACTCGTGCCGTAGATTGGTTGACCTTGAGCCAATATAGCGGAAATGCTGCCGGAACGTATGATGTAAAAGTGACTCTGTTGCCCAACTATGGCACACAGGACCGCAAGGCGTTGATACGCATCATTTGCGACGGTTTTGAAATTGTAATCACCATTGTACAGAAGTCAGCTGTAGAAGGCGGCGAAGGTCAGGTTCAGGCAAAGGTTGTCAAGCAACTGATTATAGAGAGCAATTACGGAGAAGGCTGGAAGAAGTATAACTATGACGAGTTTGAAAAGACCAGCTATTCTTTCTTCTACGACGATAAGCAGCGTGTGGCTCGTGTGGAGAGAATAGAAGAAGATGATGATGATGTCGACAAAGAAATTTATACTTTTGACTACAATGTGGTGGGCGAAATTACCATTGTGAAAAATCAATATGATCAAAACTCTTCAGAGCCGTCCACTGAACGGTATACGGTTACATTAGACAAGCAGGGACGTGCCTTGCGCATGACTTCAAGCGACGAACATACAGACGACAACTGTTCGTTTGGTTACAATGAGCAAGGACAGCTTGCCAAGGTGACCTATGATGGTTATGATGATGAAA
>Oklahoma_p2__coassemble_184_pt1 | contig 93591 bp, 66 predicted proteins | sample Oklahoma_p2__metabat2_low_PE_029 | metagenome-assembled genome bin Oklahoma_p2 | reverse complement strand
AGATGCTGTTTATACTCTGTTTAGATACTGTTTAGATTGCATTTCGGCACACTGTCAACAAAACGTCCAACAGAAAGACTCCGGCAAGTAAACAACAAGAAAGGAAATAGCCTGATAGAGTAAGTCCGGTAAAACAGACTGACTCTATCAGGCTATATTCATTTACTTGCGGATTATGGAATTCATCGGATTGCGTACACCGTGATGTCCTTTCAGGAACGCTTTTGCCGAACCAAAGTTCAGATACATGTCCAAGCGTACGGGCAGGTGATTGTCATCATCGGTAACATAAAACGTGATGACTTCTTTTTCCTTCTTCTTTTTATACTCCACAAAGGAGAATACCAGACAACGGTATGTGGTATCCGAGTCTTCCATCTTGAATTTCTTTTTCCCCCGATAAATCAAGGTCTCTTCTTTTACATCATCTCCGTCTGCCATCAGAAAAGTAATCTTTTGATTCTCCTTGAAACCATCAGCCTTAAAGGATCTTGCCTTGAGCAGCATACTGAGCATGTCGTAAATGCATTCAGGGCTGTTATGGCTGCGGATTTTCAGCGGATTATTATTCTTTTTGTAGTGTTGCACGAGGTGAGTGCCTTGATTCTTGTAATTATACCACACTTCGTCCACTTTATACTGCTTTCCTTCAAGGGCTCCCTTACGGAAATAGAGCGGCACTATTGAGTGGTCTACAATACTGACCAAGGTGTCGCGCATCACAAAGAATCGGTCTGCCCGTTTGCTGCCTCGGGTAATCAGGTGGCACCGATAGGCATTTTTATTCTGATACTGCGTGTTGGTGATGTCCATGCTGGCCGTACCTACTTTTATCCAAATAAACTTCCAGTTGAAATATAAGTCGTACGACAGCTTCTCACCGGCATGGAATGCCGTGTTGACAACGGGGCATTGACCTATGGCAGACGTTATGCACAGTAGCATAAGACTGATCCAGATAAGCGACCTTTTCATAATCCTAATTTTTATCGGTTATATTTTTTTTGATTTCTCTGGCGTATCTTCTTTTCCTGGTCCGGTTTCTGCTTGGTTATTTCCGGGGCTTTCTGCTTGTTGAGCGGGATGCTTGTAGGATCCCAGTCCTGTTCTATCTCCATACGGACTTTCACAGGAATCGGTTTTGGGAAATAATACATTGCTTCCGGTTGCAGTCCCTGGTCAAAGTTTCCTGTATCCCAAAGACCATTTCCATTAGAATCGATAAAAGCCCGAACATAATACGTGGCCGGTGGCAGGTAGAAGAAATCAGCTCGGTTGTTTTTGGTCGGCACCGATTGTTTGACACGTCCGGATTCGTCCAACAATTGCACTACAGCTTGGGTGTCGGGGATGGCCAAATGAATGAACAATGCTCCGAAACTTTCCAATGGGCTGATTCTTACCTTGCAGTCTATCTTATTGCTTTCTGTTCCGAATATGTCTACAAAGGCTGCCGTGTCTGCCTGGAACTGGTAATCCTGATTGGGTTGCCATTCGGCATACAGGCAGAAGCTTCGTATGCTTCCTTCTACTGGCATCAACAGATAGGGCTCGTCAACCCATAGCGTATCAACTTTTTTCTGGAAAGAGAAAAGTGTACTGTCGACTTTTTCTATCGGTTGTGTGAAGGTTATCGTTATGTTCTTGTTGGGAGCCATACTGCCCTGACCGGACAATTGGGCTGTCATGTATGATTTCAAAAAAGGATTTTCCTTGCCGTTACCCTTACCTTTCTTGCGAAGACGTTCCTGATCTTTTTCCCATGCTTCTATTTTCTTTTGTTTCTCCTTTTCAATTCTTTCCCTGCTTTTTCGTGCTGCAAGCTCCAGTGTATCGGTACGTTGTTGCAAGGCACCCAGCGTATCTGTGTCAAGATAGCTCATGGCAAACTTCAGTGTGTCCAGATTGGCTACCAAGGTATCCTTTATCCAATAGGTCAGCGTGTCGTTATGCTGAGAGCGTTCCAATAGGAATGCAGTTTCTGGATTGAAATTAAATCCTTGGATTGCAGGGACAGTATCGGATGGAGCCGTAAAGAATACGGTGAAACGGTTTGGAACGGGACGCTCCACTTTGAGCAGATGCAAATCCTGGCCGGCTTCCTTAAATGCACGGAGCACTATATCATTCGGCAGGAACTTCGTATACGGCACATAGCGTATGGTGTCGATGTGTGTAGAGTCAATCCATACGGTGTCGTTACGCATGTCTTGTGTACATGCAGGAATCACAATGGTGGTATCGAATGCAATCTGTTCACTTTTTTGGTTAAAGATAAAGTCTCCGTCGGCATCCTGCAATGCAAAGATGTGGTAACGCCCGTGTGCTATTCCTTTGATATTAAAGAATCCGCTTCCATTGGTGCGTGCCACTCTCAAGAATGGTTGCGAACGGAAGGCAGAAAGGCTGGTATCAGGATGCAAACCGACCAGAATACCTTTGATTGGCTCTAAGTCTTCGGCATTTAATACATAGCCCGATACTTCCATTGTATCGATTTCGTTGCCCGTAGAGAATGAATAAGTGAAGTGCCCCATGGGATTTCCTTCATTGTTGTCTACGATGGCATCACTGAAGTCGATGGTGTATGTTGTGTTAGCCTTCAGTGAATCAAACAGCTCTACATAGATGCGTTTTCCTTCTGGTCGGATGTCCGGCATTTCTCTTTGCGGTGGAGATACGACCACCTTTTCCGAAGCATTTTCCAGCCTGATGTATTCGTCAAAGAGTAGGGCTATGCGTTTTTGCTTGTTTTGCGTGGTTCTGTTTGTCGGGTTGCTGCGCACCAATTTTGGAGGAGTCTCGTCGTAAGGTCCTCCTTCGGGGTTTCCCATGCTGGCGCAGGCATAAACCCATACAAGCATCAGCATAAAGCTGAAAGCTTTGATCGTTTTCTTTAGCATGTTGTTTCTTTGTTCAGAGATAATATTTCTTCAATATGAGTACGGTTGTTGCTTAGGCGGGGTACTTTATGCTGTCCGCCCAATTTTCCTTTCTGTTTCAGCCAATCGTTGAACAGGTTTTTTCGCGCCACAACAATTTCGAGTTTTTGCAAGGTAATGTCTTTATAACGCTTAGCTTCGTAGTCTGAATTGATTTCTTGCAGCGCCTTGTCGAGAGTGTCTGTAAAGTGTTGCAACGAATCCGGCTCCTTGGAAAATTCAATAACCCATTGATGGCTGCATTTGCCTTGGGCATTCATAAAGATGGGAGCGGCGGTATATTCCAACACTTGTGCACCCGTTTCACGACAGGCTGCAGCCAATCCTTTTTCTGCATTGTCCACAATCAGCTCTTCTCCAAAGGCATTAATGAAGAATTTGGTTCGTCCGCTGATAATAAATTTATATGGATTGGTGGATGTAAACCTCACAGTATCGCCAATCATGTAACGCCACAAACCGCTGGAAGTGGATATAACCATAGCATAGTTGCGATTCGTTTCAACTCCCCAAAGAGGTACAACTGTTGGGTTTTCTTTTTCCAGTTCATCCATGGGTATGAATTCATAGAAAACACCATAGTCCAGCATCAGCAGCATGGCAGGGTCTGACGGGTCGTTTTGCAAGCCGAAAAAGCCCTCGCTGGCATTGTATGTTTCCATATAATGCATGCGAGGCGAGGTAATCAAGTTTTTATACTGCTCGCGGTAGGGTGTAAAAGCCACGCCACCATGGAAGAAAACTTCCAGATTAGGCCACACTTCTTCCAAATGCTGTTTGCCAGTCAGTTCCATGACACGAGTCAGAACGGACAGCATCCATGAGGGCACACCACTAAGATTGGTTACGTTTTGATTGATGGATTCTAGAGCTATCTTGTTGCGCTTTATCTCAAAGTCGCTCAATAAAGCCGTTTCTTTTTTCGGTACACGCACTAAATTCACCAAAGGATTGATATTTTCGATGAGGATGGCGCTTAAGTCGCCTACCAGACTGTTCGGAAGATTATAGTTCGGAGCATGGCTGCCGCCAAGAATCAGTGCCTTGCCATCAAAGATGCGGCTGTTTTTATTGTTCTTTAAATAAAGAACCACGGCATCGGTTCCGCCCTTATAATGAGTGTCATGCAGTCCGCATTTGCTGACAGGTATGAATTTACTTTTGTCGTTTGTGGTTCCCGAGGATTTGGCATACCATTTAACCTGACCGGGCCACAGCACGTCCTTTTCACCTTGGCGCATGCGGTCGATAAAATGTTTCAGTTCTTCATATGTATTGATGGGCGATGAGGCTGCGAAGTCGGCATAAGATTTAATTTTGTCAAATCCATGCTGCTGTCCCCATTCTGTATTTTTTGCTTTATGAATCAGAGAAAATAGTGTCTTCAGTTGCAGTTCTTCAGCTGCAGAGAAGTGTAGGTCTAGTTGTTTTTCTCTTGGTTTAAAGATATTTCTTATGATGCTTGTTTTATTCATCTTTGCTTTATTTTTGTATCGCTTGAAACATATATACAAAAATAAAGCAAAGTTCTTAGAATATCTAAGTTTTAGACTGATTTTAGTGATTTTAATAGACCATTTAGTCTGTTTGTTTTTCAAAAGCAGCCTTTTCTGCAGCTTCGATAATCTCTTCTTTCGATTGATTTTTATTCTCTTCTTTCGTATCGATTGTTTGTTCTTGAGCTGCAGTGTCCTGTTGTCCTGTTTTTGTTGTCGCTACTTTTGCTGTTAGCTCTCTTTCGTTTAGGATTTTGTGAGCGAAGCCTGTTTTTTTCAGCATTTCGAGCGTTTCTTTAGCGGCAATTTGCTGGCTCTCCTTTTTAGAATATCCTTTACCACATCCACATTGAATGTTTTGAAGAAAAACTTGTGAAGAGAACGTAGGTGTTCCATCCTGTTCACTTCCCTGTTCCAGCAATTCAAAAGAGATGGAAATCTTGTTTTTTTGAGTCCATTCTATCAGTTTGCTTTTAAAGTTTACTTCCGTGTATGCAATAGAATCCACGCTTATAAACTTGTCTAATATTCTTTCTTGCATGAATTGCATGCAACAGTTGTAGCCTCGGTCCAGATAGATGGCTCCGATGAGCGCTTCGAAAGCATTGCCGCACATATTATTGTTGTGCGAATTATTTGCATGTATAGAATACTTAATCAGTTTGTGCAGTCCTATTTCCACGGCAACTTTGTTGAGTGTTTCTCTTTGAACAATTTTGCTGCGTGCATTGGTAAGGAAACCTTCTTTCTTTCCTTCAAATCTTCTGAAGACAACATCCCCTACAACGGCATCTAGGATAGCATCTCCCAAGAACTCGAGTCGTTCGTTGTTAATCCATTTTCCGTGTTCGCCTTTTACAGAAGAGGATTTGTGTAAAAGAGCTTGTTTGTAGAAGCGGATGTTCCTTGGGTAGAAACCAAGGATATGATATAAAGAAGAATAAAGCTCCTTTTCTTTTCTAAAAGGGAGCTTCATTCTTTCTATGATATTTAATTGAAACACGATTATTCGGCGTATTTCTTAAAGATTACACAAGCATTGTGTCCTCCGAAACCAAATGTATTGCTCAATGCAGCACGCACGGTGCGTTTTTGAGCTTTGTTGAATGTGAAGTTCAAATCATAATCGATTTCCGGATCACGATCCTCTTCTTCGTGATTGATTGTTGGAGGAATAATGTCATCATGTACAGCCAAGACACTAACCATTGCTTCTAAGGCACCTGCAGCACCCAAGAGATGGCCTGTCATAGACTTAGTAGAACTGATATTCAGTTTGTAGGCATGTTCCTTGAACAGAGTCTTGATTGCCTTTGCCTCAGAGATGTCACCTACAGGAGTAGATGTACCATGCACATTGATGTAGTCAATGTCCTCTGGTTGCATTTGTGCATCTTCCAAAGCATTTTGCATAACCAATACGGCTCCCAAGCCCTCTGGGTGAGATGCTGTTATATGATATGCGTCTGCCGACATTCCGGCTCCGACCATTTCTGCATAGATTTTAGCCCCGCGTGCTTTTGCATGCTCCAATTCTTCGAGAATCAAGCAAGCCGCACCTTCGCCCATAATAAATCCGTCGCGGCTGGCGCTGAACGGACGAGAAGCGCGAGTAGGGTCATCGTTGCGTGTAGAAAGTGCTTTCATCGAATTGAAGCCACCAACTCCAGCAGGCCAGATAGCTGCTTCTGCACCACCACTGAGAATCATGTCAGCCTTGCCCAAACGGATCAGGTTGAATGCATCAGCAACAGCATTGCTTGATGAAGCACAAGCTGATGTAGTACAATAGTTTGGTCCTCTGAAACCATATTGGATTGAGATGTGACCGGCAGCAATATCTGCAATCATTTTAGGAATAAAGAACGGATTGAATTTAGGACCCATTTCTTTTCCTGTAACAGCATAGTAACCGGCTTCTTCTTCAAAAGTATGGATACCGCCGATTCCAACACCATAAATAACGCCAATACGGTTCTTGTTTACCTTTTCCAGATCCATACCGGAATTGTCAACTGCCATTTTTGCAGCAGCAATAGCGTATTGCGTATATAAATCCATTTTGCGCGCTTCCTTGCGGTCAATGAAATCTGCCACCTTGAAGTCTTTTACCTCACAGGCAAATTGTGTCTTGAACATAGAAGCGTCAAAATGAGTAATAGGACCTGCGCCACTTACTCCATTAAGCATGTTCTTCCAAGTTTCCTCGGCCGAATTGCCTAATGGTGAGATGGCTCCAAGTCCTGTTACTACTACTCTTTTTAATTCCATATAATAGGGAATAAAAAAATATTACTGAGCGTTAGCCTCGATGAAAGAGATAGCGTCGCCTACAGTAGCGATTTTCTCTGCCTGATCATCTGGAATGTTGATTCCGAACTCTTTCTCAAACTCCATGATCAACTCTACTGTATCCAGAGAGTCAGCACCCAAGTCGTTAGTGAAGCTTGCAGTTGCTACTACTTCTGACTCATCAACACCTAATTTATCAACGATAATAGCTTTTACTCTTGATTCGATTTCAGACATAATTTTAAGTTTTAAATTATTATTAATATTACAAAAGTCTCGATATTTCGTTTGCAAAGGAACTATTTTTTATTCTTTTATGCAAGAAATGAGGTAAATAATTTCATTTAAATTGCACAATTGACTGTTTTTTGTGCAGTAAAATGGCTTTTTCTTTCTACTTTTCTCGCCGTAAAGGATAATTCCCGCGTAGCTCTTCAAATAGTTCAGGATGCGTTTTCAGTCGCAAACTGTCTTTCAGTGGGTTATATAATGTGAGTGCCTTTTCGCAGTCCGAAGCTTGTGCCGAAGGACGGAGCTCTGCCGGAAGTTCAGGCGCTTCAATCGTGTAGTTAAAAGGACGGTTAAAGAAGCGGCACAATCCTTCCAGTGCCATTCTTGTTGCGTTTGCTTTTCCGTCTGCAGAATAGCCTGCAATATGTGGCGTGCCGATAAAAACCCGTTCTAGCAAGATGCGGTTGATTTCCGGTTCGTGTTCCCAAGTGTCTATCACTGCATCTTGCAGCTGTCCGTTTTGAAGCATATCCAGCAAGGCATCATTATCAACCACTGCTCCTCTGCTTGTATTGATTAGGATACAATCTTTTTTCAGTTTACTCATGAATTCTCTGTCGGCCAGATGATAGGTAGGATATTTGCCGTTCAGCACGAGGGGAGTATGAAAGGATACGATGTCGCAGGTTTGTTGTATGGTTTCAATATCCGCAAAACAGATGTTTTTTTCTGTACCCGATTCCTCAAGGGGAGGATCATTGTAGTACACCTTGATTCCGAGTGCACTCACAGCTTTTCCTACCGCCTTACCAACATGTCCAGCCCCTACGATTCCCATCGAACAGTGGTTGATGTCTATTTTTTTGGCATCGTTTAAAAGGAGCAGGCAGGAATGAATATATTGTGCTACCGAGTTGGCATTGCATCCCGGACAGTTATTCCACACAATATTCTTTTCTTTCAGATAATCCACATCTATATGGTCAAATCCGATTGTTGCGGTTGCTATATATTTCACAGGACTGTTTTCCAGTAGCTTACGGTCGCATCTGGTGCGTGTGCGCACAATCAGTGCGTCGGCGTCAGCCACATCCTGTGCATTTATGTCATTTCCCTTTTTATAAATCACCGTGTCTGCAATTTGTTCTATTGCATCTTGTATAAAGGGAATTTTATTGTCTACAACTACTTTCATACGTATATAGGCAACAAGCGTTACAGTTGTTGCATGTCATTAAGTTTTTTGTAATAGCCTTTTTTAGCCAAAAGTTCTTCGTGAGTTCCCCGTTCTACGATTTCTCCTTCATGCATCACGCATATTTCATCGGCATGGCGTATGGTCGACAAGCGGTGTGCAATGGCAATGGTTGTTCTTGATTTCATCAGTCTCTCCAGAGCCTCTTGTACCAGTCTTTCTGACTCTGTATCCAGAGCCGAAGTCGCTTCGTCCAGAATCAGTATCGGAGGATTCTTCAGAATGGCACGTGCAATGCTGACGCGTTGGCGCTGTCCGCCTGAAAGTCGACAGCCTCTGTCGCCGATGTTTGTTTCATATCCATTTTCGCTTTCCATGATAAAATCGTGTGCATTGGCAATTTTGGCTGCTTCGATTACTTGTTCCATAGTGGCATTTTCTACACCGAATGCAATATTGTTGAAGAACGAATCATTAAACAGAATGGCCTCCTGGTTTACGTTTCCGATGATTGAGCGCAGACTGTGGATGCTGAGTTCCTTGATATTAATTCCGTTAATCAAGATTTCACCTGTTTTGGTTTCGTGATAGCGAGGAAGCAAGTCCACCAAGGTTGATTTTCCGGAACCCGATTGTCCTACAAGAGCAATTGTTTGTCCTTTCTTGATGGTCAGGTTTATATGTTTCAGCACCTGTTTTGCCGGATTGTAATGGAAGGAAACATCGCGGAATTCTATTTCTGTGTCCAAATCCTTGATTTCTTTCGGGTTGTCAATTTCCTTAATTGTGTTTTCTGCATTTAAGATTTTCTCGATGCGTTCAATGGAAGCCAGTCCTTTCGGGATGTTATATCCTGCTTTTGAAAAGTCTTTTAATGGATTGATTACACTGTAAAGGATAACCAGATAGAATATAAAGGTTGGCGCATCAATAGGAGAGTGGTCTGAAAAAATCAGAGAGCCACCGAACCAAAGAACCAAAACGATGAGACAAGTGCCCAGAAATTCGCTTACCGGATGTGCCGATGCCTGTCGGGTAGCTACACGATTGCAAGCGTTGCGGTAGTCGTTACAGCACTTTTCAAAGCGCTCGCTCATTTTCTTTTCGGCAATAAAGGCCTTGATGATGCGCAGTCCGCCTAAGGTCTCGTCCAGTTGCGTCATGGTTTCGCTCCAAAGATTTTGTGCTGTGAGCGAACGCTGTTTCAGTTTTCTTCCGATATTGCCCATCACCCATCCGATTCCGGGGATGACGATTAATGTAAACAAGGTCAGCTCCCAGCTTGTAATCAGCATGGTGGCAAAATAAAACAAAATCAGTATCGGATTTTTGATAAGCATGTCTAAGGAGCTGGTGATAGAAGTTTCAACTTCGGTCACATCGCCGCTCATACGTGCAATGATATCTCCTTTCTTTTCGTCAGTCATGAACGAAAGCGGCAAGCGTACCACCTTATTATATAATAGTACGCGGATGTCGCGAACGACGCTGGTTCGCAAAGGAATCATAATGGCCGAGGACGCAAAATAAAATCCGGTCTTGAGTAGAGTGGTGAAAGCCAGAAACAGTCCGATGAACAAAAGTGACAAGGATTCGCCATATTGGGCAATGAGCACAGTTGTGTAATAATACATGTTGTTGATAACTGTGTCTTTGAGTCCCAGTTCGCTGTTATCCCAACTGATAAAATGATATTGCGAAGTGTCCATGCCGAAAAGCATATTCAGCAGTGGCAGAAGAGAAAGGAATGAAAAAACATTCAAGGCTGCCGAAAGAAGGTTGAATAAGACCGAACCGGCCATATACTTCTTGTAAGGCCATGCGAATCTTTTCATTACATGAAGAAACTCTCTCATAAAAATGTGGTTAAGTGATTTTTATTTACGTCCGAAATCAGCTGGAATTTCGCCCCAGATTTCGGTTTTCCATTTCAATATATTATTGGGATAGTTGTTGTTCTTAAGCCAATTTTCTGCTCGGCTTATCAAGTTATGCAATTGTGCAGTCTTATCGTTTAGCGGCAGTTTGGTGCTGCATTTTTTTTTGCTTACCCAGAGCATGGCGATTTTGCTGTCTGAATAGATTGGAAGGTTGCAGTTGCGTTGTTTCTGTAAAGCCAATGCATGTACGATGGCCAAGAATTCTCCGATATTATTGGTTCCGTGTACAGGGCCGAAATGAAAAACCACTTCGCCTGTGGTAAGGTCCACTCCCCGGTATTCCATCTTTCCTGGGTTGCCGCTGCATGCAGCATCTACGGCCCATGCTTTGGCACATACGTCCGGTGGAAGGAGCAGCACCGAGTCGTTACGTTCTACGGCCAAGGTTTTTGCTTCCTTGGTATTGGTGCTTTTAGAAGCAGAGCGGTAGATTTCCGGAGGCGACTGATAAGCCACCTCTGCTTCTTCTCTTGTTGAAAAAGATTTATAAACAGCTCCTTTGTAGCCGTTTATTTGTAACAAACAGTCTGTCCAGGAATCATAAATTCCCGGACAGACACCATTCCATACTACATAATATTTTTGTTTGCTCATGAAGTGAAGCTTACATTCTTTCTGGAACTTCAATACCCAACAGGCTCATGCCTAATCGGATGACTTTGCCAACGTTGGCAGAAAGCGCCAAGCGGAATATTTTCTTGTTTTCGTCCTCTTCGCGCAAGATGCTGAAGTCGTGATAGAATTGGTTGTACTCTTTTACTAGTTCATAGCAATAATTAGCGATACATCCCGGGTTGTAGTCATTGCCGGCTTGTTTCACTACCAAGGCAAAGTTAGCCAGGTTTTGAACCAGGCTGATTTCTTTCTCGCTCAGTTCGGTGTTGTGTGGCAATGTTGCAGGAATGCTCAATCCGGCTTCGGCTGCTTTGCGCAAGATAGAGCGGATGCGTGCATAAGTATATTGGATAAATGGTCCTGTGTTACCATTGAAATCAATACTCTCTGCGGGGTTGAACAACATGTTTTTGCGTGCGTCTACTTTCAGGATAAAGTATTTCAATGCACCCAAGCCTACGATGCGTGCGATTTCATTAGCTTCTTCTTCGCTAATGTCAGTCAGCTTGTTGATTTTGTCCTCTGATGTTTGTTTTGCTGTGGCAACCATTTCTGTTACCAGGTCGTCGGCATCCACTACAGTACCTTCACGGCTTTTCATTTTGCCGTTTGGCAGTTCAACCATACCGTAAGAGAAGTGAACCAAGCTTTTGCCCCAGTCAAAACCAAGCTTATCCAGCAGGATAGACAGAACCTGGAAGTGATAGTTTTGTTCATTGCCTACTACATAAATCATTTTATTGATTGGGAAATCTTGGAAGCGCAGTTTTGCTGTACCGATATCTTGCGTCATGTATACCGAAGTGCCGTCCGAACGCAGCAGAAGTTTCTCGTCCAGTCCCTCTTTTGTCAGGTCGGCCCAAACGGAGCCATCCTCTTTCTTAAAGAAGAATCCCTTTTCAAGTCCTTCCATTACCTTGTCCTTGCCTTCCAGGTAAGTGTCCGATTCATAATAGATTTTATCGAAGCTAACGCCCAAAGCCTTGTAAGTGACATCAAATCCGGCATATACCCAGTCGTTCATCTTTTTCCACAGGGCGCGGATTTCAGGGTCGTTGTTTTCCCATTTTACCAGCATTTCTCTTGCTTCTTTAATCAGCGGAGCTTCGTTCTTGGCCTCTTCTTCGCTCATGCCTTGGGCCATCAGTTCTTTGATTTGCTCTTTGTAGTGCTTGTCAAAGGCAACATAATAATCTCCGATCAAGTGGTCGCCTTTGATGCCGGTAGATTCAGGAGTTGCTCCATTTCCATATTTCAGCCATGCCAGCATGCTTTTGCAGATATGAATACCGCGGTCGTTCACGATATTTGTTTTCACTACCTTGTTTCCGTTGGCTTCCATAATCTGTGCCAGTGCCCATCCCAGCAAGTTGTTGCGCACGTGTCCCAAGTGCAAAGGTTTGTTGGTGTTGGGTGAAGAATATTCGATCATGACCAATGGAGACTGTTCTGTTACCGGGGTAAAGCCGAACTTTTCTTGAGCCTGAATGCTGTTGAGCAGGTCAATCCAGCAGGCCGAAGAGATGCTTAAGTTTAAGAATCCCTTGATTACATTAAAGTTGGCCACGATGTCGGCAACATGATTCTTCAGATATTCTCCAATTTCCTGAGCCGTGTCCTCTGGTTTTTTCTTTGACAGTTTCAAGAATGGAAAAACCACTAAGGTGAGATGTCCTTCAAATTCCTTTTTGGTGGTTTGCAACTGGATGGTGCTTTCGGGCACCTCTTGTCCGTATAGCTCTTTGATTGCGGCAGCTACGGCAGCTATGATTTTCTTTTCGATTTCCATGTGTGGTATAATTGTATTGTTTTGTGCGCAAATATACACAGAAAATAGCAGATAGGAAAGTATAAAAACAAATAAAGCATCGAAGCACAATGCCCGATGCTTTATTTTGGTTATAGCTTATAGTCTTTACTGGATAGAGTCTGTTAATTCGCTTCCAGCTTTGAACTTAACGATTTTCTTAGCCTCGATCGTAATTTGCTCTTTGGTTCTTGGGTTGATACCGGTGCGGCTTGGGCGTTCTGACACAGAGAATGTTCCGAAGCCAATCAGAGCTACTTTATCACCTGAGTTTAATGCTTCTGAAATAGAACTCAAGCAAGAATCCAATGCTTTCTTAGCATCTACTTTGTTTAACCCTGCACCTTCTGCAATGGCATTAATCAAATCTGTTTTATTCATGTTCTTATAAATTAAATGTTTTCCGAATAAATAATGACGCAAATATAGGTAAAGTGCCGTTTAAATCAAATTTTTTTTCTGAAAAAGTATTTCTTTTTACGAAAAATAATTCTTTAACTGCAAACGGTTGTGTTTGGTATGGAATAAAATCTGTATTTTTGCATCATCAAATCTATAAACTAAAGAATCAGGATAATGAATACACCCCCGATTACAAAGAATCTGATTATAATTAATGTCCTCTTTTTTCTAGCTCAAGAGGTGTTGCTTCGCCGCTATGGAGTGGACTTGATTGACGTATTAGGCTTGCATTTCTTTTTGGCCTCCGACTTTCATCTGTATCAGCTGGTCACCTATATGTTTATGCATGGAGGTTTTCAACATATCTTGTTCAATATGTTGGCAGTTTGGATGTTTGGACGCGTTATGGAAAGCCAATGGGGACCAAAACGCTTCTTGCTGTTTTATTTTGTTTGCGGCATTGGTGCGGGCATCACGCAAGAGGTTGTTCAGTATATATCATTCTTGACCAATGGATTGGGACATATTCCGTTAGACGGACTGATATCATTGGGTGGCGCTACCATGTCGCTGTCTCATTATTTAAATATGTGGACCACGGTGGGAGCTTCGGGTGCTGTTTATGGCATCCTGTTGGCTTTTGGTGTAACCTTTCCCAATGAGCGTATGTTTATCTTTCCTTTGCCCGTCCCCATCAAGGCCAAATTTTTTGTAATCGGCTATGCGGTGCTCGAAGTGATGCTTGGTTTGGGTAGCCGGGGCGACGGCGTGGCACATTTTGCTCACCTTGGCGGAATGATTTTTGCATGGCTCTTGATTCAGTATTGGCGAAACTCGGGCGGCCGTTCTGATTATGGAAGCACCTCTGCCTTTGCAAGATTCAAGCAGAAAATCCGTTCGGTTTTCAAGGGGCGCAACATGCATGTAGACACATACGGAAATGCAGACATGCAATACAATGCCCGTAAAAAACAGCGTTTAGAAGAAATAGACCGCATATTGGAAAAGGTAAAGCGCAATGGCTATGGCAGTCTGACCGAAGAAGAAAAACGCAAGTTGTTCGATGCCAGCCAGCAATGATTATGTTGTCAAAACTAAAAGACTTTATACTACAGCTTATGGCAGGGGCGAACATCACATCGTCTCTGCTCTTCTTGTTTTCCTGCTGGTCTGTTTATGCCACACCGGCAGCATTTCCTCGTTTGTCGTTGTTTGGCCTGACATTTCCGTTTTTCCTGGCGGTTAATGTCTTTTTTTTGTGCCTGTGGCTCATTTTCCATATTCGTTATGCCTGGATTTCGGGAGTGGCCTTGCTCCTGAGTTTCTTTTATATCCGCGACTATATACCTTTTAATATAAGAAAGGAGCCGCCGAAAGATGCCTTAAAGGTGCTGAGTTATAACGTAGCCTATTTTGGAACCGATGCTCAAAGCAAGGCTGGTGAGGATAATGAGATATTGCAATACTTGCTGCGCTCTGATGCCGACATCATCTGTCTGCAAGAAGCGTCCGGCACTACGCGCAATTTGCTCGACAAGAAAATGAAAGCCGCCGGTTATCACGTTCCACCGGTCATCGACCAAGGAAAAGAAATGCTGGAGCATGCCTATTTCAAGATGCCGATACTCTCTGCCGAGGCTGTGAAATATGACAGCGAGACCAACGGAACGATAGCCTATCACGTGCTCTATCAAGGCGACACGTTGCTAGTCGTGAACAACCACCTGGAGTCCAATCGCCTGAGCCCGGAAGATAAAACAGCCTATAAAAGCATGCTTCTCGACCCGCAAAAGGAAACCATGCGCAACGGCATGCGTCTGCTGATTCAGAAAATGTCGCATGCTTCAGCCATACGCTCACCTCAAGTAGACATTGTCGCCAAATATATCAAGCGCGACCGCAGCTCTTCTGTGATTGTGTGCGGGGACTTGAACGATTCGCCCATATCATACACCTGCCGCCGTTTTGGCGAACAGTTGGAGAGCGCTTTTGTGGCATCCGGCAACGGACCGGGCTTTTCCTATAATAAAGATTTGTTTTATGTCCGTATCGACCATATCTTTTACTCTCGGAATTTGAAATCCTACAATACACAAATCGACCGATCTATTAAAACATCCGATCATTATCCGCTGATAACTTATATCAATAAGGAGAAAATAAGTGGAAAAGACTAAATAAATCTCTTTATTTGTGGACTTAATCTAAAAAAAACTTATATTTGCGCTTCCGTAACAAATATCAGTAAATTAATAATAAAGTAAATATCATTTTAAACATGCAAAACAAAGGATTTGTAAAAGTGTTTGCTTTGCTGCTGACCTTGGTCTGCATTTTCTATTTGTCTTTCTCATTTGTTACTCGCTATCAGATGAATAAGGCAGACGAAATTGCCAAGACACAGGGTGCAGAAGCAGGCAGCCATTACTTGGATTCAGTAATGAACGAACCCGTTTATATGGGTACGTGGACATTGAAAGAATGTCGTGAGATGGAAATTGGTTTGGGACTTGACCTGAAGGGCGGTATGAATGTAATCCTCGAGGTGTCTGTTCCGGATGTTGTGAAGGTTTTGGCAGATCATAAAACCGACCCGGCCTTTTTGAAAGCTGTTGAAGCTGCAAAGGTTGAGGCTGAGCAGAGCCAAAAGAACTTCATTGATCTTTTTGTTGCGGAATACAAAAAGCAGGCTCCAAATTCCAACTTGGCAGAGTTGTTTGCAACCCAGCAGCTTAAAGGAAAAGTTTCTTCAAAGAGCACCGATGCAGAGGTAATCGCAGTGTTGAAAGAAGAAGTAAAGGCCGCTGTAGACAATTCTTACAATGTGTTGAGAACTCGTATTGACCGTTTCGGTGTGGTTCAGCCTAACATCCAGCCTTTGGAAGGACAGATGGGTCGCATTATGGTAGAAATGCCAGGTATCAAAGAGCCAGACCGCGTTCGTAAACTGTTGCAGGGTAGTGCAAATCTGGAGTTCTGGGAAACTTATACTACACAAGAGGCTGTGCCGTTCCTGGCATCTTTGGATGGCCGTTTGGCCAACGCAGCTGCTTTGGATGCCGACACCACTGCACAAGCTAAAGCTGCAGCTGATACAACTGTGGCAGATACAGCCAAGCAAGCAGTTAAGTCATTGGATATGGCTGCTGCCATCAAGGGCGATAAGAAAGGTGCAAAAGAAGCAGCCGCTACCGTTGCCGACGACCAACTGCGCAAGCAGCACCCGTTGGCTTCAATTCTGCAGTTTGCACAGGGCCGTTCAGGTAGTGTTGTAGGTTATGCTGTGTGGCGTGATACAGCTGCAGTTAATGCTTGCCTGGCCACTCCAGAGGCAAAAGAAGTGTTGCCAAGCGACATGAAGCTGATTTGGGGTGTGAAGCCGGTTGGCAAAGGAAACATGGGCGACATTTATGAGTTATATGCCATTAAGGTTACTTCTCGCAACGGACGCGCTCCATTGGAAGGTGATGTAATTACCGATGCCAAAGACGACTTCGACCAGTTTGGACGTCCTGCTGTCAGCATGACCATGAATACAGACGGTGCTCGCCGCTGGGCAGTACTTACAAAAATGAATAAAGACCGCAGCATTGCCATCGTGTTGGATGGATATGTATACAGTGCGCCAAACGTAGAAGGTGAAATCACCGGCGGTGTTTCATCTATTACCGGTTCCTTCACTATTGAAGACACCCGCGACTTGGCAAACGTATTGAAGTCTGGTAAGATGCCGGCTCCGGCACATATCGTGTCAGAAGAAATCGTAGGTCCTACATTGGGTCAGGAGTCAATTAACCAGGGAATCACTTCATTTGTTATCGCATTCGTACTGTTGATGCTTTATATGTGCTTCATGTATGGCTTCACTCCGGGTATGGTTGCCAACGGAGCCTTGATCCTGAACTTCTTCTTCACCTTGGGTATCCTTACTTCGTTCCAGGCTGCTTTGACTATGTCGGGTATTGCCGGTATGGTGTTGTCTTTGGGTATGGCAGTGGATGCCAACGTGTTGATTTATGAACGTACGAAAGAAGAATTGCGAGCAGGCAAAAATGTGCGTGCTGCCTTGAAAGATGGTTATGCAAACGCATTCTCTGCAATTTTCGACTCCAACTTGACATCAATTATCACCGGTGTGATTCTGTTTAACTTTGGTACTGGTCCGATTCGTGGTTTCGCTACTACGCTGATTATCGGTATTTTGGTTTCATTCTTCACAGCCGTGTTCTTGACCCGTTTGGTTTACGATCATTTCTTGAGCAAAGAAAAGTGGACAAATCTGACATTTACCACCTCTTTGTCGCAGAAGTTCTTGCGCGATACAAACTATAAGTTTATGAGTGCATACCGTAAGTCTTTCGTTGTGTTTGGCGCTTTGATCGTAATCAGCCTGGGCTCTCTGTTTGTGCGTGGCTTGAGCAAGAGTATCGACTTCACCGGTGGACGTAACTTTGTTGTTCTGTTCGAGAAACCGGTTCAGCCGGAACAGGTGCGTGATTTGCTCGACAATCAGTTTGGCGATGCCAATACTCAGGTTATCGCATTGGGAACAGAAGGCAATACTTTGCGTATCTCAACCAACTATCGTATTGAAGAGTCGGGCACAAATGTTGATTCAGAAATCGAGGCGAAGCTGTTTGACGTGCTGAAGGGAGCAAATCTGCTGTCAAATGATTTGGACTTGACTACCTTCATCAACCGTGATGAGCGTGCAGGAGGATCTATCATCAGTTCGCAGAAGGTTGGTCCGGCAGTAGCCGAGGATATTACATACGGTGCTATCATCTCTGTGGTATTGGCCTTGGTTGCCATCTTCTTGTATATCCTGTTGCGTTTCCGCAATGTAGCATTCTCAGTAGGTGCTGTAGTAGCTCTTACAGTAGATACCTTCTTGATTATCGGTGCTTACTCACTGTGCTGGGGATGGGTTCCGTTCTCTTTGGAAATCGACCAGACTTTCATCGGAGCCGTGCTGACAGCCATCGGTTACTCTATCAATGACAAGGTGGTAGTATTCGACCGTATTCGTGAGTTCCTGCACTTGTATCCATCACGCGACAAGCAGATGCTGTTTAACGATTCGTTGAACACTACATTGAGCCGTACCATCAATACTTCGCTCACCACTTTGGTAGTGCTGTTGTGTATTTTCTTCCTGGGTGGAGAAAGCATCCGCAGTTTCGCATTTGCCATGATTCTGGGTGTGGTTATCGGTACATGTTCTTCTATCTTCATGGCTGCTCCGGTTGCTTATCTGACTATGGGCCGCAAGATTAAGGAAGATGCTGCAGTAGCAGAAAAGTAATTGTTTACTCTATAATATTAAAACAGCGGGCAATACTCCTTTGGGTGTTGCCTGCTGTTTTTTTGCACCTGTGCCGCAAAGGTAGCTTGCTTGCAGGCGGGTAGCTGTTTCCTCATGCCGGAATCTGCTTCCGGAATTGTTTGGGTTCCTTTTGGATCTAGCCTACGGCAATAGCTTTTTCACCTTTGCGGGGAAAGATAAAGAAGCAAGCTGGAAAGTTACGGACCACCTGTTATAAACTTGCGTATGTCAGGAGAAATTAATATACCAAAGCTTTGGTTTTAATATTTCACATATATGAAATATTGAGACCACAGTGTGAAATATTAAAATCACACTGTGAAATATAGAATTGATGCTGGCAAGAATAAAAACTAAAGCAGACAAAAGCAAAAAGAGAACGGCAACAAAAAGAGTAGTTTTTTGTAAGTTTAGGGTTTAAAGTAAAAAAAGATAGGATTCTATTCGACTTTGCAAATAAAATCCTATCTTTGTATAGTTTTCTGCCCTTGTAGTTCAATGGATAGAACTACGGTTTCCTAAACCGTCAATCCGAGTTCGATTCTCGGCGAGGGCACTTATTTTAGATTTTCTCTCCGTAGGCCAAATCACCTGCATCTCCCAGTCCCGGTACGATATACATTTTTTCATTCAGCCCCTCGTCGATGGCTGCACACCACAGTGTGATGTTCGTCTGATCTTTCAGAAGATTATGTAAGAAATCCACACCAACTTGGCTTGCTATGACACAGCAAAGATGTACGTGTGCCGGTGTTCCTTTTGTTTCGAAGGCCTTTAGTCCCAATTCCATGCTTCCGCCCGTAGCCAGCATCGGATCGGCAATGATGAGCGTTTTCCCCTCCATGTTTGGCGAGGCGATATATTCAATATGGATGCCCACATCGTGACATTCTTTGTCCTTGTAATATCTGTATGCCGATACAAAGGCATTGTCAGCGTGATCAAAAACATTCAAGAAACCCTGGTGAAAGGGGAGTCCGGCACGGAAAATAGTGGCCAGCACAATCTGATCGTCGTGCGTGCTAGCCAGGGCAGTGCCCAGTGGTGTTTGAATCTCTTTGTTTGAATAATTCAGCGTTTTGCTGATTTCATACGCCATCATCTCTCCGATGCGCTCCAAGTTGCGCCGGAACCGTGCTCTGTCGTTTTGAACCTGTACGTTTCTGAGTTCTTCGACATACTTGTTGATCACGGTGTTTTGTTTGCCAAAATCAATAATCTCCATAGAATGCAATGCATTAAATATAAATGTTGGCAAAAATAGTGATTTAAAAGCGCAAATGCAATGTCCGTTTAGCAAATGTAACATTTGTCTTCCGTTGTTCTCTAAATTAATGATAAAAGATAGCGATTTAAGAAAAATAAATCGGGGGTTTTTTCCCTATGCGCGCAAAAATGACTACATTTGTAGCTGAAAAAACATACTGCAGATTTGATGCAGGGATGCAAACGTTTCAGGTGCATACAATTATCACTAAATAATAACCAAATTTTTATTTTTTAGTAAAATGGCAAATATTGATTTGAGCAAGTACGGCATTACAGGTGCCGTTGAAGTTCTGCACAATCCTTCTTACGATGTGTTGTTCGCAGATGAGACAAAAGCTGGTTTGGAAGGCTTCGAAAAAGGTCAGGTAACCGAGCTGGGTGCAGTAAACGTAATGACTGGTATCTACACTGGTCGTTCTCCTAAAGACAAGTTCATTGTTAAGGACGCTACTTCTGAGAACACTGTATGGTGGACTTCTGAAGAGTATAAGAATGATAACAAGCCTGTAACTACAGAGGCTTGGAACACTTTGAAGGCTTTGGCTACCAAAGAACTTTCAAACAAGAAATTGTATGTAGTTGATGCTTTCTGCGGTGCAAACGAAGGTACTCGCCTGAAAGTTCGTTTCATTGTTGAGGTTGCATGGCAGGCACACTTCGTGACTAACATGTTCATCCGTCCTACAGCTGAGGAGTTGGCTAACTTCGGTGAGCCTGATTTCGTTGTTTACAACGCTTCTAAGGCTAAGGTTGAGAACTATGCAGAGTTGGGCTTGAATTCAGAAACTGCTGTAGTATTCAACTTGACTTCTAAAGAGCAGGTTATCTTGAACACTTGGTACGGTGGTGAGATGAAGAAAGGTATGTTCTCTATGATGAACTACTACAACCCATTGCGCGGTATTGCTTCTATGCACTGTTCTGCCAACACCGACAAAGAAGGAACTAGCTCTGCTATCTTCTTCGGTTTGTCAGGTACCGGTAAGACTACCTTGTCAACAGATCCTAAGCGTTTGTTGATTGGTGACGACGAGCACGGATGGGATAACGAAGGTGTATTCAACTACGAGGGTGGTTGCTACGCTAAGGTTATCAACTTGGACAAAGAGTCTGAGCCAGATATCTTCAACGCTATCAAACGCGATGCTTTGTTGGAGAACGTAACTGTTGCTGCTGACGGTAAGATTGATTTCGCTGATAAGAGTGTAACCGAGAATACTCGTGTTTCTTATCCTATCCACCACATCGAGAACATCGTTAAGCCAGTTTCTAAGGGTCCTCACGCTAAGCAGGTTATCTTCTTGTCAGCTGACGCATTCGGTGTATTGCCTCCAGTATCTATCTTGAATCCTGAGCAGGCACAGTACTACTTCTTGTCAGGATTTACTGCTAAGTTGGCTGGAACTGAGCGTGGTATCACTGAACCTACTCCAACATTCTCTGCTTGCTTCGGCGCTGCTTTCTTGAGCTTGCACCCAACTAAGTATGCTGAGGAATTGGTTAAGAAGATGCAGATGACCGGTGCTAAGGCATATTTGGTGAACACTGGTTGGAATGGTACTGGCAAGCGTATCTCTATTAAGGATACTCGTGGTATCATCGATGCTATCTTGGATGGTTCTATCGAAACTGCTCCAACTAAGACTATTCCTTTCTTCGACTTTGTTGTTCCAACTGAGTTGCCAGGAGTTGATCCTAAGATCTTGGATCCTCGCGACACTTACGAGTGCGCTTGCACTTGGGAAGAGAAGGCTAAGGATTTGGCTAACCGTTTCATCAAGAACTTTGCTAAGTTCACTGGAAACGATGCTGGTAAGGCTTTGGTTGCCGCTGGTCCTAAGTTGTAATTTTGAATATTTAGAGATTACAGATATTCCGGGGGCTGCACTGTATGGTGCAGCCCTTTTTTGATTTCTTTTGGTATATTGCTCCCGGAGATTTTTCCGGGAAAGCTCAAAATAACAGTAGTAGAATAGATAAATGAGTTTTTATGAAGAAGAAAATTTCCTCTTTCTTAATGCTGATGCTTCTGACCGTAACGGCATGGGCACAGTTTCAGGAACCGGTTAAGTTCTCCGTAGAGCAGAAAAAGATTTCTGAAAGTGAAATAGAACTGATTTTTACCGGTATGGTCGATCCGGGATGGCATGTATATTCCACCGACATAGCTGATGGCGGACCTACAGCTGCCTCCATAACATTCGAAAACTTGAAAGGTGCCGAAGCAACAGGCAAACTGAAACCTAAGGCCAAAGTATTGACAAAGCATGATGCTTTGTTTGACATGAAGGTGAGCTATATGGAAGGAAAAGCTGTCTTTTCTCAGAAACTGAAACTGACAGCTCCCGAATACCAAGTTGCCGGTTACCTGATGTATGGTGCATGCAACGACCAAAACTGTCTGCCGCCCACAACGGTAGAATTTTCTTTCATAGGAAAAGGACCGGCTGCAACTGCTGCCAAGCAAACAGCAGAATCGGAGCAAACGCTTACTACCAAACCTGATTTTTCTCCTGTGAAAACAGAAACCGAGCCGGCCCAAACCGGAATCTTGGGTCGCGTAGCCGATACGATGGCTCTTGTTTCCAATGAAAAGGATACAGCTGGAGCAGCCGTTCAAACAGAAATAGCAGGTTCTTTGCAAGAAACCCCTTCCTACTGGAAACCCGTGGTTAAAGAGTTGCAGGCATTCGGTTCGGATGGAGCTGTCAAGGACAGAGCGCTTTGGAGTATATTCTTGTTGGGTTTCCTTGGCGGACTGGTTGCTCTCTTTACACCCTGTGTATGGCCGATTATTCCTATGACGGTCAGCTTTTTCCTGAAACGCAACAAGGACAAGGCGAAGGGAGTTCGAGATGCCATGACTTATGGTGTAAGCATTATCGTGATTTATGTAGCATTGGGACTGATTGTAACCGGATTCTTCGGGGCCAGTGCCTTGAATGCATTGTCTACCAATGCCGTGTTCAACATTCTGTTCTTCCTGATGCTGTTGGTTTTTGCAGCCAGTTTTATGGGTGCATTTGAAATCACATTGCCTTCGTCGTGGAGCAGTGCAGTTGACAATAAGGCTGAATCTACAACCGGACTCGTCAGCATCTTTTTGATGGCATTTACTTTAGCTCTGGTTTCATTCTCATGTACCGGTCCGATTGTAGGATTTTTGCTTGTAGAGGTGTCACAGTCGGGTAATATCATAGCCCCCACCATCGGAATGCTTGGTTTTGCATTTGCTTTGGCTCTTCCGTTCACTTTGTTCGCTCTCTTTCCAACCTGGCTCAAGCAAATGCCAAAGTCGGGTAATTGGATGAACACGATAAAAGTGTCTTTGGGCTTCCTTGAGTTGGCATTTGCACTGAAGTTCTTGTCTGTGGCAGACTTGGCTTATGGTTGGCGACTCTTGGACCGTGAAACATTCTTGGCGCTTTGGATTGTCATTTTTGCTTTGCTCGGCTTTTACCTGTTGGGCAAGATCAGATTCCCACACGATGAGGACGATGAAGAAAAAGTCAGTGTGCCCCGTTTCTTTATGGCTTTGGCCTCACTTGCTTTTGCCGTTTATATGGTGCCCGGACTGTGGGGCGCTCCGTTGAAAGCCGTCAGTGCCTTTGCTCCACCAATGAGTACTCAGGATTTCAACTTATATACCAATGAGGTGCATGCCAAGTTTACTGATTTCGACGAGGGCATGGCTTATGCCAAGAAACACGGAAAACCGGTGATGCTTGATTTTACAGGCTATGGATGCGTGAATTGCCGTAAGATGGAACTGTCGGTATGGGTTGACGAAAAAGTGTCTTCGCTCATTAACGACGACTATGTACTGATTACACTTTATGTTGATGATAAGACCCCGTTGCCAGAGAAGATTACCGTGCAGGAAAACGGAACTGAAAGGGTTTTGCGCACCGTGGGCGACAAGTGGAGCTATCTGCAGCGCGTGAAGTTTGGAGCCAATGCACAGCCTTTCTATGTTTTGGTAGACAATGAAGGTATGCCGCTGAACAAGTCTTATTCGTATGACGAAGATGTGGCTCATTATGTAGACTTCCTGCAGACAGGCTTGAACAACTTTAAGAACAAGTAGAAATAGAAAATGAATTCAGTTCTCCAAGAACTGAAGAAAGGACAATTATTAATGAAAAGGAAAATTTTAATGATTCGCAGTTTGATTTTTACGGCAGCCTTTGCCTGTGCCGGAGCAGCTTCGGCACTCGAACTTGATACGGCTGTGCGTCATGGGGTTTTACCTAATGGCCTGACCTATTATATCCGTCAGAACAACTATCCTGAGCATCAGGCAGAATTCTTCATTGCGCAGAAGGTTGGTTCGATGCAGGAAGAGGAAGAACAACGTGGTTTGGCGCACTTCCTGGAACACATGTGCTTCAATGGTACGAAACATTTTCCGGGAAACAGCATCGTGAAATATCTGGAACGAATCGGAGTGAAGTTCGGTGAGAATCTAAATGCTTATACAGCCTTTGATGAAACCGTATATAACATCAGTGGCGTGCCCACTTCAAATGCTTCGGCTTTGGATTCGTGCCTGCTTATTTTGCACGATTGGAGCAATGCATTGCTGCTCGAAACAAAGGATATTGACGAAGAGCGCAGTGTGATTCATGAAGAGTGGCGAATGGGAAGTTCGGCTTTCAGACGTATGTACGAGCGTGCATTGCCGCAGATGATGCCCGACAATCGTTATGGCAAGCGACTGCCCATCGGACTGATGCGTGTTGTAGACCATTTTGATCCTAAGGTGCTTCGTGATTATTATCATCGCTGGTATCGTCCGGACTTGCAAGGCATTATTGTAGTGGGCGACATCGATGTGGATGTCATGGAGAAGAAAATCAAGGATTTGTTTGGTCCCGTAGCTTTGCCGCAACATACAGAACCTCGTGTTTACGTACCTGTGGCAGACAATCCGCAACCGATTGTGGTAAGCGAACAAGATCCCGAGCAGACGCTGACCGTGGTACAGATGATGTTTAAGCACAATCCCTGGCCAGACAATAAGAAAAGCAGTGAGGCATATATGCAGAATAAAGTACTGCAAGCCATGTCGCTGGCAGTTATCAACGAAAGACTGTCCGACCTTTCTACTAAGGCAGATGTGCCCTTTGCAGCAGCTTATTGCGAGGACGAAGGCTTTTTGGTTGCCAAAACCAAGGAGGCCTTTACCGTAAATATCGTTCCGAAGGAGGGAGAACTCGACAAGGCTGTGAAGCAAGTGATGAGCGAAGTGTTCCGTGCAGACAAATACGGATTCAACGCATCAGAACTGGAACGAGCCAAAGCAAAATACCTTAGTGCGCTGGAGAGTATCTATCAAAATAAAGACAAGCGTAAGAATGAAACCTTTGCTCAGGAATATGTGCAGCACTTCTTAAATGGAGAGCCTGCACCGGGTATTGAACGCGAATATCAGCTTTTTTCTCGCCTATATAGCGAGGTTTCTTTGCAGCAAGTCAATGACTTCTACAGCAGTCGTGTGCATGACACAGACTCCAATCTGGTAATCTACAGCGTATCTCCCGAAAAAGAAGGACTGAAAAAGCCCGAACCGCAACATCTTTTGCAGTTATTGTCACAGGCGCGCGCCACAGATTTAGGAGCTTATCAGGATGCCGTAAGCCAACGGCCGCTTATCGCATCGCTGCCAACGGCAGGAAAGGTTGTGAAAGAGCGCAAGGAACGCTTTGGCTTTACGGAATGGCAGTTGTCTAATGGTGTGAAAGTATGGTTCAGAGATACAGACTTCAAGGCAAACGAAGTACTGATGCATGCCTTTAGTCCGGGTGGAAGCGGCTATTATAGCGGAACGGACATGATACAGTTGCAATTCTTCGACGATATCATTGCAGCTTCAGGATTGGGAGGTTTCAAGGCAACAGAGTTGCCAAAGATACTTGCCGGAAAGCAAGTAAGCTTGTCTCCTTCATTAAGCAGTCGTAGCGAAGGTTTCGACGGCTCGGCCAATCCGAAAGATTTGCGTACCTTATTTGAGCTGATTTATCTCAGTTTCCGGGAGCCGTCACGTGACGAGGAGTCGGTTGCTTCTACCTTGAATCAGATTCGTGAGGTATTGCGCAACCAGCAGGCAAGGCCTACAAGTGATTTTTCCGACTCGGTGTCTGTGGCCCTTTATGGTCATCACCCGCGCTTGCTCTTTGTGCGTCCCGAAACAGTGGACAAGGTAAACTACGACCGTGTGCTTGAAATCTATCAAGAGCGCTTTTGCGATGCGTCTGATTTTACGTTTGTCTTTTGTGGAAATCTGAATGTAGATTCGTTGCGCCTCTTCTCCGAACAGTATTTAGCCACACTGCCGGCTCTTTATAAGAAGGAGAAACCGGTAGACACCAAGCTCTATAAGTTGAAAGGAGAGCGTGTACTGAGCTACTGCAAACCCATGCAGACGGCACAATGTCAGTCCATCACAGCATGGTTTGGTCCGTTAAAGCACACGTTGAAAAATGAGATGCTGATGGAAATCCTGGGTCAGATTCTGGATATCCGCTACGTGGAAACAATTCGTGAGAAGATGGGTGCTGCATATGCCTTGGGAGTTTCGGGAAAACTGACACGCAACACAGCCGATAAGTCCGAATATCTGATGCAGACATTCGCTCCGTTGAAACCCGAACTGGCAGATTCTGCCATGATGGTGATGGATGCAGAACTGAAGCATATTGCCGAGCAGGGCATCGAAGAGAGCTATATTAATAAGGTGAAAGAATATATGCTGAAGGAATTTCGCGATGCCGAAAAGAAAAATGCCACTTGGATGCAAGCTTTGTGCACATTCAAGCAGTATGGAGTGGACGAAGTTTCAGACTACGAAACTGTGTTGAAGTCCATCTCTTCGGATGATTTGCGCAAAATAGCTTCGCGCATCTGGAAAGACCGCAATAAGGCAACTGTCTTGCTTTTACCTCAAAAATAATACGGAGACTGACATAAATCCAAAAGGGGCAGCACCAAGTAAATGGTGCTGCCCCTTTTAGGTTTATATTTGGATGCAGAAGCAATTAGTCCTTGTTGGCACGTTTGCGTTCGGTATGATCCAAGATAATCTTACGCATGCGCATGCTCTTAGGTGTAACCTCTACATATTCGTCTTCACGAATGTATTCCAGAGCCTCTTCCAATGAGAAGATGGTGGCAGGAATGATGCGTGCCTTTTCGTCAGAACCCGAAGCGCGCATGTTTGTAAGCTGCTTGCTCTTGGTAACATTCACCACCAAGTCATTGTCGTGGATATGTTCGCCCACAATTTGTCCTGCGTAGACAGGGTCTTGCGGTTCGATGAAGAACTTACCGCGGTCCTGCAAGTTATTGATGGCATAAGCAAAAGCGGTACCGCTTTCAAGTGCAATCATGGCACCGTTGCTGCGGCGTGCAATTTCGCCTTTGAATGGTTGGTATTCCTTAAAGCGGTGTGCCATGATAGCTTCGCCCTGACTGGCAGTAAGTACGTTGGTACGCAAGCCGATGATACCGCGTGAAGGAATGTTGAATTCGATATTGACACGATCGCCTTGTGTCTCCATGGAAGTCATTTCACCCTTTCGGCGTGTTACCATATCAACCATTTTGCTTGAGAACTCTTCGGGTACGTTGATAGTCAGCTCCTCGATAGGCTCGCAACGTTCGCCGTCAATTTCTTTATAGATAACCTGAGGTTGGCCTACCTGAAGTTCATAACCTTCACGACGCATGGTCTCGACCAGTACAGACAAATGCAATACACCACGTCCGGAAACAATCCAACGGTCGGTATATCCCTCCTGGAAAGCTACGCGCAAAGCCAGATTCTTTTCCAATTCTTTCTCCAAACGGTCGTTGATGTGACGGCTGGTGCAGAATTTACCTTCTTTGCCAAAGAACGGAGAGTCGTTGATAGTAAACAACATACTCATGGTAGGCTCGTCAATAGTGATGGTTGGCAGTGGTTCCGGATTCTCAAAGTCGCAGATAGAATCACCGATTTCGAAGTTCTCCAAACCTACAATGGCACAGATATCACCCGAAGAAACCTCGCTGGTTTTTTGGCGTCCCATACCAGTAAAGGTGTGCAATTCCTTGATTTTGGTTTTTTCTTTGCTGCCGTCACGATGAACAATGGTGATGTTCATGCCCTCTTTCAGAGTTCCGCGATGCACACGTCCTACGGCAATACGTCCGGTATAATTAGAGTAGTCCAAAGACGTAATCAGCATTTGTGGAGTACCCTCCAATTGTTCCGGTGCTGGGATATGCTCCATAATCTGGTCCAGCAGATACATGATATTCTCTTGCGGTTCATTCCAGTCTGGTCCCATCCAGTTGTTTTTGGCAGAGCCGTATACAACCGGGAAGTCAAGCTGCTCTTCTGTGGCATTCAAGTCACACATCAAGTCGAACACCATTTCGTAAACCTCTTCCGGACGGCAGTTTGGTTTGTCTACCTTGTTGATTACGACAATAGGTTTCAAACCGATTTCGAGAGCCTTCTGCAACACAAAGCGAGTCTGTGGCATGGGGCCTTCAAAAGCATCTACCAACAAGATACATCCGTCGGCCATGTTCAGTACGCGCTCTACTTCGCCACCGAAGTCGGAGTGTCCCGGAGTATCGATAATGTTGATTTTTGCATCTTTATAATTGATTGATACGTTCTTAGAAAGAATGGTTATACCGCGTTCGCGTTCCAATTCATTGTTATCCAGCATCAATTCTCCTGTCTGCTGGTTCTCGCGGAATAGGTTTCCGGCCAGCAGCATCTTGTCCACGAGGGTAGTTTTACCATGGTCTACGTGGGCAATAATTGCAATGTTTCTAATATTCTGCATATTTTACCTAAAAATGATGCTGCAAAGTTACAACAAATAATTGAGAAAGTGCGCAGTAACGATAAAAAAGTAGGTGTAAAAGTTTGGAACAAAGAAAAATAGTTGTAACTTTGCAACCGCTTAGTAAAATTATACTCAAAAACAAAAAGTTATGTATTTAGACGCAGCAAAAAAACAAGAAATCTTTGGACAGTACGGAAAGTCTAACACTGATACTGGTTCTGCAGAGAGCCAGATTGCATTGTTTTCATACCGTATTTCCCACTTGACGGAGCACATGAAAAAGAACCGTAAAGATTATAGTACTGAAAGAGCTTTGACAGGTTTGGTAGGTAAGCGTCGTGCTTTGCTGAACTACTTGAAAGACCGCGATATCGAAAGATACCGCGCTGTCATCAAGGCTTTAGGATTGCGTAAGTAATTCCAAACTGCTAAAGATTTAACCGCTTTTCCTGGATGGAAAGGCGGTTTTTTTTTATATTTTCCGTACATTTGCAGCCGTGAAAACCTATATAATCAGTATCTAAACAATAATAACTAAATAAGTAATTTCTTATGGATAAGATTAAGAAAATGATTCCCGATGCCTTGGCTGTGGTATTCTTTATCCTGGTGGGATTGGTGTATTTCTATGTACCTACCACCGAAGGATTGGTGCTCACAGGGCATGACCACACCGGTGGTTCGGGCTCAGGAGCTGAGCTTCAGGAGTATTTTGAGCGTACGGGCGAACGCACGCGTTGGACAAATTCGCAATTTGGCGGCATGCCCACCTATCAGATGTCGCCTAGTTATGGCTCAACGGACACGCTTACGGCGATAGAGCATGTCTATCAGTTGGGTTTGCCCACCTACGTGATGTATGTTTTTGTCATGCTGCTGGGATTTTATATCCTGCTGCGTGCCTTTAACTTTAAGGTGTGGATGGCTACCTTAGGCGCCGTGCTATGGGCATTCTCTTCCTATTACTTCATTATCATTGCCGCCGGTCATATCTGGAAGTTTATGGCTTTGTCGTTCATTCCGCCCACGATTGCCGGACTGGTGTTGTGTTATCGTGGAAAATACCTTGCAGGAGGAGTGACTACAGCTTTCTTTGTTGCATTGCAGATTCTGTCAAACCATATTCAGATGAGCTATTACTTCCTGTCGGTGATGTTTTTGATGGCTTTGGCTTATCTCATTCAGGCTGTTCGTCAGCATCAGTTGGCACATTGGTTCAAGGCTACTGCTGTGTTGGTTGTGGCTGGTATCTTGGGTGTTTGTATTAACTTGTCGAATCTGTACCACACTTATCAGTATAGTAAGGAAAGCATGCGCAGCAAGTCTGAGCTGACACACAAGGACATAAAAGATCCCTCTAACCAAACTAGTAGCGGATTGGAACGTGATTATATTACACAATGGAGCTATGGAATAGGAGAGACCTGGACTTTGTTGGTACCTAATACCAAGGGGGGTGCATCTATGCCGCTGACTCAAAGCAAAACAGCTATGGAGAAAGCCGACCCTCAGTTTATGCCGATTTATCAGTCACTGGGACAATATTGGGGCGACCAGCCCGGTACGAGCGGCCCGGTTTATGTAGGAGCTTTTGTTTTGACATTGTTTGTGTTGGGACTGTTTATCGTAAAAGGACCGATGAAATGGTGTTTGCTGGCAGCTACAATTTTATCTGTCCTGTTGTCTTGGGGAAAGAATTTCATGGGATTCACCGACTTCTTCCTTGATTATGTGCCAATGTATGACAAGTTCCGCACGGTGGCATCCATTTTGGTTGTAGCTGAGTTTACCATTCCTTTGCTTGCCATGCTTGCTTTGAAAGAATTGTTCGACAAACCCGAAGAGTTGCCCCAACGCATGAAGGCTGTTTATCTCAGTGCAGCGTTGACAGGTGGAGTAGCTTTGCTCTTTGCTCTCATGCCCGATTTGTTCTTTGGAAATTATATTTCCATGATGGAGCAGAGCATGTTCCAGCAAGCAGCCCAAGTTGGTTACATCCCCCAAGACATGGTAATGCCTATTTTGAACAATCTCGAAGAGATGCGTCGTGCCGTATTCGTAGCAGATGCTTGGCGAAGCGTCATCATCGTAGCTATCGGCTTGTTGTTGCTGGTGGCTTTCTATCTCAAGAAAATGAATGCTACGGTTGTAACTGCAGGATTGATTGTGTTGTGTCTGACAGATATGTGGCAGGTGAACAAGCGTTATCTGAATGACGCCATGTTTACAGAACCGCTTCAGAATATGAAAGAAACGGTCAAGACACCTGCCGATGATTTTATTCTGCAGGATAAGAGTCTTGACTATCGTGTACTGAATCTGGCATCGAATACGTTTAATGAGAGCAACACGTCGTTCTTCCATAAAAGTATTGGTGGCTATCATCCGGCTAAATTGCGCCGCTACCAGGAAGTTATCGAAGAACATATCGTTCCAGAGATGAGTACTTTTGGTGCTACGGTGGCTCAGTGTGGGGGCAGATTGGACTCAATCAACGGAGATTCGCTCTTCCCTGTGCTGAATATGCTCAATGTGAAATATGCCATTTTGCCACTGCAGGATGGAAAAACAGCGCCAGTGCTGAATCCTCATGCTAATGGTAACGGATGGTTTGTATGCAATGTGAAGTATGTAAACAATGCCGATGAAGAAATAATGGCGTTGCACAACACTCCATTGAAAAAAGTTGCTGTAGTGGATAAAAAGTTCCAGGATATTTTGGGATCTGAGACTTCAGTAGCAGAAACAGCTGCCGGTGTGGTACAGATAATCCAGTACGATGCAAATAAACTCACTTATGAGGTGAATTCACCGAAGGGTGGTGTGGTTGTTTTCTCAGAAAACTACTATCCGGGATGGACTGCTACAATAGATGGCAATCCGGTAGAGATAGCCCGTGCCAATTATATTTTGCGTGCCATTAAAGTACCGGCAGGCAAGCACACGGTGGTATTCTCGTTTGATCCGGTGAGTGTACATGTAACCGAAGGTATTGCCTACGGGGCTTTGATATTGCTCTTGTTAGGTGTATTGTTCCTTGTATGGAAAGACCGGAAAGCTATTTTTAATTTGAATTAATTGACAAGAATCCGCATTCACGCAGGCTTAAGAAAAGGCTGTGTGAATGCGGATTTTGATTATCCTAAAAATAATAAAATCATATGGAAGACAACACGAGTAAAATTCAAATACGTCCTCTTCATATGGAGGACTATATTCAGTTGGCGCAGTCGTTTAAAAGAGTTTATGCCGATGGCAGTGATGTGTTTTGGACCCGCAAACAGATTGAAACCCTGATTCGCATCTTTCCTGAAGGACAGATTGTCACAGTTGTAGATAATAAGATAGTGGGCTGTGCCTTGTCTATTATCGTGGATTATAACTTGGTAAAGGGAGACCATACATATGCGCAGGTGACGGGTAACGAGACTTTCAGTACACATAATCCTAAGGGAAACATTATGTATGGCATTGAGGTGTTTATTCATCCCGATTATCGTGGCATGCGCCTGGCACGGCGTATGTATGAATATCGCAAGGAAACCTGCGAACGACTGAATCTGAAAGCCATCATGTTTGGTGGGCGCATACCGAATTATCACCTTTATGCCGATACACTCCGTCCGAAGGAGTATATCGAACAGGTGCGCAAGCGCGAAATTTATGATCCGGTGCTTACGTTCCAGTTGTCGAATGATTTCCATGTGCGCAAGGTGATGAAAAATTATCTGCCCAACGATGAGGATTCCAAGCACTATGCTTGTCTGCTGCAATGGGACAACATCTACTATCAGCCGCCTACAGACAATTCACAACCATTGCACAACAGTGTGCGCGTGGGACTGGTTCAGTGGCAGATGCGTAACTATCATTCGATTGATGACCTGTTTGAGCAGATTGAGTTTTTCGTAGATGCCGTTTCGGGTTACCAAAGTGACTTCATCCTCTTCCCCGAATATTTTAATGCTCCATTGATGGAGGAGTTTAATCACATGAGCGAATCACAAGCTATTCGCGGTCTGTGTTCTTATACTGACGAAATTCGGAAGCGTTTTGTGCAACTGGCTATCAGTTATAATATCAATATCATTACCGGAAGTATGCCACAACAACGCGAAGACGGACTCTATAATATTGGTTTCCTGTGCCGCAGGGACGGTTCGTATGAGATGTACGAAAAGATACATGTCACACCCGAAGAGGTGAAAAGCTGGGGATTGACAGGGGGAAGCTTGGTGCGCACCTTTGATACAGATTGTGCCAAGGTAGGTGTGCTGATTTGTTATGACGTGGAGTTTCCCGAATTGTCGCGCATCATGGCAGACCAAGGAATGCAAATTCTGTTTGTGCCTTTCCTTACAGACACACAGAATGCGTATTCTCGCGTTCGTGTTTGCGCACAGGCCCGTGCCATCGAGAACGAATGTTTTGTGGTGATAGCCGGCAGTGTGGGTAACTTGCCCCGTGTGCACAATATGGATATACAGTATGCCCAGTCGGGTGTGTTCACGCCTTGTGATTTTGCCTTCCCGACTGATGGAAAACGTGCAGAAGCTACTCCAAACACCGAAATGATTCTTGTTTCAGACATCGACCTGGACTTGCTTACCGAACTGCATACTTACGGTAGCGTACGTACGCTGAAAGACCGTCGAAACGACCTCTACGAACTGCGTTTCAAGAAGAAGTCCGAGGCTTGATTCTGAATCATCTATAAGGAATAGTGCAGTTTTTAAGTCCCCGATGAAAATCGTTTGTAGAACGATTCTCATCGGGGACTTACTTATTTCCAGTTGTTCCTGAAATTATTGGCCTTTTGCTTTTTCCTGTTTGTGTAAGAACAGTTTTGAATAAGCAAAATCAGAAGGGTGTATTCTGTTATGATATATTTTGAATTTACTATATCTTTGTTGCTGACAAATAAGATAAATATGATTAAAGTAATTATGATTTTTCTGGTTGCTGTGGCAGGAATATATATCCTTTTCCGCGGCAATAAGAATCAAGACAGTACGAACAAGACAAAAAAGAAGACGATGGAACTGACAAAACAAGATTTTTTGGAACGAGTGGTCAATTACGAGAAGAATCCGAATGAATGGGTCTTTTTGGGCGACAAACCGGCCCTTGTAGATTTCTACGCAGGATGGTGTGCTCCTTGCAAGGTGCTCTCGCCAATACTGGACGAGATTGCTGAGGAATACTATGGTTCTATAGATGTGTATAAGGTAAATACCGAAACCGAAGAAGAGTTGGCAGCCGTATTTCATGTCCGCAGTATTCCCACCCTGTTGTTCATTCCCAAGGAAGGAGCTCCGCAGATTGTCAATGGTGCTTTGCCTAAACATCAGATAATGGAATTGGTAGAGCGTGTCTTGTTGGCAAGATAATGTTTGTCGGTTTTCAACTGCTTTTCTGCTGCAATCCAGGGCAGGCAGTCGGCAGGAATAGCCTTATATAAAAAAGGAGTGCATCCGTATTGATGATTAACTCATGCGGATACACTCCATTTAAGTATACCTAATCGCATAGAATCGGTAGAAATTTACTGATTTCTATGCGATTTGTATTATGGTTTAAGCTGCTTTTCTTTTTAGAACAGCATTTTTATACCATCAAGGCTGCTACCAAAGCCAAGATAGCGTAGAACTCAGGCAGGGCGGCATAAATCATGGTGTTGGTCTGAACGTCATGACCCTGTGCAATACCCATGATACCGTTTGCACAAACCTGTCCCTGACGAATGGCAGAGAACAAGCACACTAAACCTACACCCAGTCCGATACCGAGCATCAAAGGACCGTCTGTAGAAAAGTCACGTCCCATAGACATCAAGAAGGCAACAAAGCCATACAAACCCTGTGTTGCAGGAAGGGCAGACAGAATCATGTAGCTTGCAGACTTTGAAGCATTCTTTTTTAATGCACCTTCTGCAGCATTACCTGCGATTGTTGTACCATAGCAACTTCCAATTCCGGCGAGAGCCAACATCAGGCCCAAACCTAAGTAACCTAAAACTTCATTCATAACTTTATTGTTTTATTGTTTATACGTTTAATATTTATGCGTTTATTCTTTTGAATATTTAGACTCTGAGTCATTCTTTTCTCCTTTTCCGCCAAGTTAGTTGAGTACATTCCAACGAATTTCAGAATCCGTTGGCAGAAGGGGTTGCGGATTACAATCCGTAGCCGGCCGCTTACTCATTGGCGCTTTCGGGGTTACTTTTGTGGTGCATCTGGCAGATTCGGAAACCCGCTTAAGTGATTCCTTTTGGGAATTCCTCTAGAACGTACACCATCACCCAGAGTTTCGGATTAATCCTCTTCCTTTTCTGCCACAGCAAATGGCTTGTAGGCCTCACCCTTGCCGTCGTAGCCAGAGTTCTTGAAGTACTCAACAAAAGTAAGACGGAGCGGATGTACAAAGGCACTCAAGCAAGACATGGCTATGTTCAGCGTATGTCCGAATACCAATATCAGACCGCAGAAAATTAATCCCGGGATGCCTCCTGCAGCATCTTCTACCATAAAGGCCAACTGATTGAATACTCCTCCCAACATAGCTCCGGCAAGTCCTAAGGCATACAGGCGGATATAAGAGAGCACATCACCCATCAATCCGGTTGCCATATTGTAGGTGTCCCACAAACCGGCTCCTATATTCACGAAAACGTTGCGGTTGATGTTGTTCAGAAGATAGATTCCTATAGCAGAGATACCGCCTACAATGATGAATCCCCAAAAGGTAATCTCTTCGGGAATCAGCTTGAAGAATGACAAACTGCCCAAGGTGACAAAACCTACCACGAGCAGTAGCCAGCCCCAGTCGCTGAGCGATTCCTTGAAGCTGAAGCGAACTGTATTGCCAATCGCTTTGACTGTCATGGCAATGCAGATATGAACCACACCAATAATCAGTGCCAGCAGCATCTGCTTGTCATAGTTCGTTTCCCCAATCTTGCCGGTAATCATAAACTGTTTCATCCATTCCGGAATATCCGCCTTGAACAGGTCCACTCCGAAGAAGGTTCCTAAGATAGCTCCAAACAAAGTAGTGGCTATACCTAATGTAATGACCAGATTCATCATGCCAGCCATAGACTTTGACAACTTCTTTTTAAGGAAGAATCCTAGTAAGATAAGTGCTATTCCATAACCAGCATCTCCCATACAAAAGGCAAAGAAGAGCGTAAAGAATGGGGCAATCATCGGAGTGGGGTCAAACTCATCATAGTCTGGCATGCCATACATATCCGTGAGCACCTCATACATACGTGTAAAGGCATTGTTGCGCAACAGTACGGGAACATGGTCGCCTTTATGTGCCTCACGCACCTCATAATATACCTCTTCGTGGTTTAGGAAGTCGCGTACCATCTGTTCTTTTGGTGCCGGAATCCATCCTTCGAGAATCATCACCTTGTCTTCTGCTGCCTTTTCTGTGGCCAAAACCACTTGATCAAAGGCAACCGAAGAGCGCAATTGAGTGAGCCATTCCTGCAAATCCTTGATATGTTTGTGCATACAATGTTGAATCTGCTCTTCAATTGCTGCAGCTGCTCTTTGGTGTTTCTCTTTTTCTTGTATCACATCGTTCAGAGCGCGTTGCGGCAGTGTGACTACTTCGGCATCAAGTTCCGAAGTGGCTCCGACAGGTGTAATTGTGATAAAGAACAGCCGGTCGCCTTCCGTGTTGATGAGTGTAGCGTAATACTCATTTTCCCATTCCGGTTGAAAACTTCGTTTGGGGCATGTAAAGAAGCGAATCTCGTAGCCGTTTTCTTTCAGTCTTTCGATGTTTTTCGGATCAAAATTACCCCATATTTTCAGTGCGTCTTCCTCTTTCCTGAAGGATTGTACCAAAGCTTCCTGTTGTTGCTTTTCAGTCTGCAGCTTTTCGATATGTTCCATTACTGCAGGTCCCTTGTTTGGGTTGCCTTGCTGTTTTGAAGGTTCCACATCGGCAAAGTTGTCAATCATTTGTTTGATGCGGTTCACCAACAAGACACGCTCTTGCAGGGCAGAAGAGTCGTCTGAGCCTTCTTGTGTCTTTTGTATATGCAACACGCCCAAGTCGCGGATGCGTTTCAGAAAGTCCTCATATTCCTTATGATATACCAAGAATGTGAGTTTTTTCATTTTTGTAATCATACGGCAGCCTCCTTTCTTTTTTCCTGAATGGTTTTCAGGATTTTCTGCGATGATTTTGACAGGTTCTCTTCATCCTCCATGAAGCGTTTAATCTTGCGCAATGCATCCTGATAGCCTGGAATCTGCACTTTTTCAAAAAGGTTCACTTTTTGCGTGGTTTTCTTTCGTGCATATTCCAGCAAATTCAGTTTGGCTAAAACAAACTCCCTTTCGATGGCTGTTTTGGCTAATCCCTGTAATAAGGCAATGCCATCGTAATACCATTTGGGAGCATTGAACAGGCTGAAAGGTTTAACCTCCAGTTCTACATTCTGAAGCATAGGAACGCGCACGCCGGCAATTTTTTTAACAGCCAGGTTGACATCCTTTACGCCTACTATGCTCGGGTCGAATTCCGACCACAGGGCAAACATAGCTTCATATGCCTGAATGCTTTCTTCCAGTTTTTTCTCCAGTTCGTTTGCTTCGGCCTTACATTTCTTTACTTCCATACGCAGGGCGCTTTCCTTGTTTTTGATGATGGGAAGCGTGCGCTCGCGCACCTTCAGCTGCTTTTCGAGCAGTTGCAGTGAAGTTTTGTTATATTGAAATTTTATAGCCATGCGATGTTATTCATTGAATTGAAGTAGTCGAAACGGCTACATATTATTGTATTGTCAATAGGGACAATTTCAATAAAATATTGTTTCGCTACGTTCCGTTTTGTCACTTGATGTTATTTCCAAAACTCGTCCACCAACTCTTTCTTGATGTTCACCTCTTCTGGTTTGAAATATTTGCTGAAGAGTCCCCAGGTAACATCCAACATTTCTGTGGTATTGAGGTTTACGTCGATGGCCAAAAGCTTGTCTGCATAGTCTTTTGCAAAGGCCAGTGTACGTTCATCGTAGTTGGTTAGGTCGAAACCATTTTCCATTTTTGTCTTGGCATTGGCAGCATCGGCATAAAGTCGCACGGCAGCATTCATCACTTGTGGATGATCTTTGCGGGTTTTCTTGCCGGCAACCAGCTGTTTCAAGCGGGAAAGTGAACGGAACGGATCGACAATAACTTTACCGATATCACTGTCGCGTCGCAAGAAGAGCTGACCTTCGGTGATATATCCCGTATTGTCAGGAACAGCATGCGTGATGTCTCCACCGCTTAATGTCGTTACGGCAATAATGGTAATGGAACCGCCAGACGGGAACTGTACCGCTTTCTCGTAAATCTTTGCTAAGTCGGAATAGAGCGAACCCGGCATTGAATCCTTGGAAGGAATCTGGTCCATACGGTTAGATACGATAGCCAGTGAGTCGGCATACGAGGTCATGTCGGTAAGCAATACCAATACTTTCTCGTTTTTCTCCACGGCAAAATATTCCGCTGCTGTAAGTGCCATGTCGGGTACGAGCAGACGTTCTACTGCGGGGTCCTCTGTTGTATTTACAAAGCTCACGATGCGGTCCAAGGCACCGGCATTAGAGAACACATTTTTGAAGTACAAGTAGTCATCGTTCGTCATACCCATACCGCCTAATATGATTTTGTCGGTTTGGGCTCGCAAGGCAACCATGGCCATTACCTGGTTAAACGGTTGGTCCGGATCGGCAAAAAACGGAATTTTCTGTCCAGAAACCAGTGTGTTGTTCAAGTCAATGCCGGCAATACCCGTAGCAATCAGTTCAGAAGGTTGTTTTCTGCGCACCGGATTTACAGATGGGCCTCCGATTTCCACTTCCGTACCTTCGATTGGTGCTCCTCCATCAATTGGGTCGCCATAGGCATTAAAGAATCTTCCGGCCAGCTGGTCGCTTACTTTCAGAGACGGAGCTTTGCCCAAGAATACCACTTCTGCATCCGTAGGAATTCCGCCGGTACCTTCAAATACCTGCAAAGTAACCTCATCTCGGTCTATCTTAACTACCTGCGCCAGTTTACCATTTACCATAGCTAATTCGTCAGCTCCCACTCCGGTGGCTTTCAGAGAACAGGTTGCTTTGGTAATCTGGCTGATTTTCGTATATATTTTTTGAAATGCTTTTGTAGCCATAATACTGTTCGTTAATCAAATAAGACAGATTAGATTATGCCTTTCGCTCTTCAATCAGCGCGGCAATCTGTTTCTTATACTCAGTGAATTTCTCGCTCTTGAAAGGAGCATAGTTCATTTGTTTGCACAGGTTAATCAACTTCTTGAAGAAGTCCATAACTTCAAGGAAAGAATCAAAGGCAAACTCCGTGTGACAGATGTCAATAACCAGGTTCAGCAAGTCCTCCTGTCTTTCCAATGGAGTCACGGCATCAATTTCATCGAAAGCGTCCTGTTGCAAAATCACGAAGTCAATCACCTCCGATTTCCAGAAGATCACGTGATATTCAACCGGCACACCATCATCACCCAAGATATTGATTTGTTCAGCAATTTCCTTTCCACGCAGCAATCGTGTCTTGAGTTCGTTAACCTTTGTGGTCCAGTCTCCATTGATGCGTTGTGTGATGTACTCCTCAAATTCTGGATATTCGATATATTTAGAATATGAGTCAATTGGGTTTACGGCAGGGTAGCGTTTTCTGTCGGCACGGTCCTGCTCCAAGGCATAGAAGCAGCGAGCAACCTTCTTGGTATTCTCGGTTACCGGTTCTTTCAAGTTACCTCCGGCCGGTGAAACCGTACCGATAAAGGTAATGGAACCAGTCTTTCCATTATTGAGGTATACAAATCCTGCACGGCCATAGAAGTTGGAAATGATGGCAGAAAGATCCATTGGGAAGGCATCTGGTCCTGGCAACTCTTCCATACGGTTAGACATCTCGCGCAAGGCTTGTGCCCAACGTGATGTAGAGTCCGCCATAAGCAGTACACGGAGTCCCATGGAACGGTAATATTCAGCGATAGTCATAGCTGTATATACAGATGCCTCGCGCGCTGCGACCGGCATGTTTGATGTATTGGCAATAATAATGGTACGTTCCATCAGCTTGCGTCCAGTATGCGGATCAATCAATTCTGGAAATTCCGTAAATACCTCTACTACCTCGTTGGCACGTTCTCCACAGGCGGCGATAATTACGATATCCGCTTCTGCTTGTTTGGAAATAGCATGCTGCAATACGGTTTTTCCGGTTCCGAATGGTCCCGGGATAAATCCAGTACCACCTTCCACAATAGGATTCATGGTATCGATGGTGCGCACACCAGTTTCAAGCAGCTTAAACGGACGTGGTTTTTCCTGATAATTGGTCATGGCCATTTTTACGGGCCATTTCTGTACCATGCTAACCTCTATCTCCTTGCCTTTTTCGTCTTCCAGCACGGCAATAATATCCTGGCATCGGTATGCTCCTTCGGCAACGATGCTTTTCACCACGGCCGTACCTTCCATGGCAATAGGAGCCATGATTTTCAGGGGCTGATGGTTTTCCTCCACCTCGCCCAGCCAGGCCGAAGCTTTCACCTTGTCGCCTACGTTTACTAATGGTTTGAAATCCCACAATTTATCCTCGTCAAGTGCATATGTATATTGTCCTCGTTTCAAGAAAACACCTTCCATCTTGTCAAGGTCGTTCTGCAAGCCGTCATATTTTTTGGAAAGCATGCCCGGTCCTAAAGTCACCTCCAGCATGTGTTGTGTAAATTCAGCTTCGGCGCCGACCTTTAGTCCGCGTGTGCTTTCAAATACTTGCACATAAGCGTTTCGGGCTACTACTTTGATCACCTCTGCCATCAGGCGATCTTGCCCTACCTTAATATAGCAAATTTCGTTTTGTGATACCGGACCGTCCACTTCAATAGTGACGATGTTCGATATAACTCCTATAACAGATCCTTTTGTAGTCATATAAAAATAAGTGAATAAAATCAGCAAAAAAAATCAGATACAAAATTCGTGTGGCACCTCAACTTGATTTTTCAGTCCGTCAATAAGTTGTCGGAACATGCGAGCTCCTCGTTCGTGGTCCACACCCGTCCAGCGTTCTACCAGGTGCAATTGTTGTACAAAGGCAAACAAGCGTTCAGCCGAGAACGGAAAGAAAAACGAATGTTCCTCTAGCCAGTCCCATTTCAGTCGGTCTAATTTGCGTTCTTTCCATACGGGGTCGTTGCTTTCACTGATTGTTGCCAGTGTGTGTACGGCCTCAAATTCCGTTCCGATGCCGAAGTCACGGGCAGCCGAAGAAGCCAGTTGTCTGACCAGTTCGCCCTGTCCTATCAGGAAAGGTTCGGCTTTAAAGCCATAGCGTCGTGCTGTGAATGCGATAAGCACATTGTTAACATCGCGGCAAAATTCGAACCATTCTCTGACAAAAGAGTTTTTGGCATGGCACGCATAGTCATAATAATAACCGGTGAGTACATCTTCGGCCAAAGCGTTGCTGTTTTCTTTCAAGTCTGCATAGCGTCTGATAAACTCCTTCATGTAGTGTGGTATCAGATCGCATTCCTCGTCACGCTGTACCAAGCGCACTGCCTCTTCCAGTTCTTCGCGGCTGAATAAGCCTTTGGTAGTATCTGCATCCGCCTTTTGTTGGAGTACTTGCAGCAATAGAGCATTGTCAAATTGCAGATAAAACAAGTCCAGCAGTTTGCGGTCTGCGCTTTTCAGTAAGGGTAAAACCTCATCTCTGAAGTGCGCTACGCCAAAAGGTAGCCGCGCGTCGTCCGGTGCCACGTCTGGCAAACCGGCTACCAAATAATAATAATTACTCATAACGCACGTCCCCCAATTTTAAAACAATAAATCCATCAGTTGTGGACGGACAAAGGCTTTCAGGAAATTCATAAACTCTTCTTGTCCGAAGTCAATTCGGTAAGCTCCATCGGCAGGAGCGATAGAGAAGAGTACATCAGCTCCGTTCACCTTGTTGAATGAAAGTCCTCCGTCCAATAAGTGGCGTGCATGAGCGGCGCAGTATGCTTTCAGCTCTTCGGCTTTTTCAGAAGACACCACCATAGGTTGCTGTGCATCCCATTGCGAAGCCAAGGCAACGAGGAACTGTCCCAGGAAGTCTTTGTTTTCTGCTGTTTGTTTTACTCCTTGTTTCAGAATATTGTCAGAGATACTTGTAGCAACTTCTCCTTTCAAGGCATCTACAGCTTGTGTAGCATACATTTTCAGCTCGGCTTTGGTGCGCGTATTGAGCTCTTCGGCTTCTTTCTGAGCCTCTGCCAACAGTCGTTCAGCTTCACGTTGAGCCTGTTCAATTATGCTTTGAGCCTCGGATTTGGCTTGAGAGATGAGAGCATCGGCTGCGGCTTTGCCTTTTTCTACACCCTCTTGGTAAATTTTATTGGTAAGTTCATTTATTTTCTCCATATTCGTTATGTTTTTGTGATATATGTCTCGTTGAGGCGCTTCTAAGAGAAGCCTGTTTCGTGTTTCCTGCCGCTAAAATTACCGATATTTTTTGTCATAACCATATTTTATCAGATGATTTTTGACTTTCTTTGGGAAAAGTTTCAATCTCATTTGTTACATTTATGTGTAGAACAGATGCTTTTAAGCAGCGAATAATCCTATAGGTTTTCTTTGCATCAAGTATTGAAAAGATATACCTTTGCAGAAAGTAAATATAAATAAGTACAGAAACTAATAAAATGCTTGTCAGGAACGGCCTGTCACAAGCAGAACAGGTCTAAAAAATAAAGGGAAAGAGGCAATTATGGCAGACAAATCACTGAAAGAAAGAACGGCATCAGGACTTCTTTGGGGAGGGCTGAGTAATGGTCTTATGCAGATACTCAATGCTCTGTTTGGCATTTGTCTGTTGAATCTGCTCACGCCTCACGATTACGGAATGGTTCAGGTGCTGAATATCTTTTCGGGAGTGGCGGCAGCCCTGCTCGAAGGAGGTTTTATTTCGGCGCTGACCAATAGAAAGGAGGCAAAACATGCCGATTACAATGCCGTGTTCTGGTTTAATGCCTGGTGTGGCTTGGCACTTTATGTCCTGTTGTTCTTTGCAGCTCCCCTTATTGCTGATTTTTATGGTGAACCGCGTCTGTTGTGGTTGGCTCGCTTTTTGTTCCTGAGCTTTTTCATATCAGCTTTGGGTATTGCGCAACGTGCTTATCTGTTCTCTCACCTGATGGTGAAACAAACTGCAGTAGCTCAGGTTGTAGCTCTGCTTGCCGGTGGTGTGGTTGGTGTGAGTATGGCCTTCATGGGGTTGGCATATTGGGCTTTGGCTGCGCAGGGAGTTGTTTATGTTTCTGTGGTTGTCGGCTTGAGTTGGCATTATTCTTCTTGGCGTCCGTCATGGCATTGGAGTATGGCTCCTGTAAGGAGTATGTTTGGTTTCAGCAGTCGTTTGCTGGCTACCAGCCTGTTTACCCAATTGAATCGCAATGTACTTTCGGCCTTGTTGGGCAAGTTTTATAGTCCCAGTGTGGCTGGACTTTATGGAAATGCATCCAAATGGAATGATATGGGACACAGTTTCATCAGCGGTATGGTAAACGGAGTGGCGCAACCTGTTTTGACTCAAGCCTCAGACCACGGTAGCAGTCGGGTGCCGGTGTTTCGTAAACTGTTGCGCTTTACGTGTTTTGTGTCTTTTCCCGCCATGTTTGGACTAGGTTTTGTAGCTCGGGAATTCATAGGTATTCTTGTGGGTGACGCCTGGTTGGCAAGTGCTGATTTATTGCGTATGTTGAGTGTGTATGGCGCTTTCGTGCCGATTAACACCTTATATTATATATTGGTGGTGAGTTGTGGGCGTTCGGGAATCAACTTGGGAGCCACAGTGGCCAATTGTGTTTTGGTGTGGGGACTGATGATAGGCTTGCATACTTATGGATTGCATTGGATGGTAGCCGCGTTTGTTGCGGTCAATGTGCTTTGGACTCTTGTTTGGCAATATATGGCTCATCGGCTTACCGGACTGACCTTGCTTCAAGTCTTGTCAGACATTGCGCCCTTTGCTTTGGCTGCTGTTGGTTCGATAGCCGTCACTGCATTACTGACCCAGGCTATTGAGTCGGTGTGGTTGTTGCTGTTTAGCCGTATATTCCTTGTGGCTCTATTCTATGTAGGTGTGCTTTATGTAGCAAAGGCACAGATTTTAAAGGAGAGTTTTGCCTATTTGCAGCAAGGCCCGTTGCGTAAAATTCCGTTTTTCAAATCTAAACAATGATGGTTATGCAAGAAGGTATTTCTGTGGTGATGTGCACCTACAACGGTGTGGCTTTTCTGGAACAGCAATTAGATTCCATTCTGAATCAGACAGCGACCGTGTCGGAACTGATTATTCAGGATGATTGTTCCACAGACGGAACTTGGGAACTGATTCAGCGTTATGCCGGGCGTTTGCCTTTTATCCGTGCCACACGCAACAGCCGCAATGTAGGCTTTAATGAAAACTTTCGGCAAGCCATGATGCAGGCCAAAGAGCCTTATGTAGCTATTGCCGACCAGGATGATATTTGGTATCCGCAGAAATTGGAGCGGCAGCTGCAAGCCATCGGAACTCATGACATCTGTTTCTCGGCCTATCATCGCGATGCTGTTTTCTCGGAACACTGTCGGCAGAAGGTCTGTCCGCAATTCAATGCCGAGCGTTTGCTTTTCTCGAATTGCATACCCGGACACAGTATGTTGGTGCGAAGGGAATTTCTTCATCAGCCGGCACATTGGAATCCGCACGTCTGTTACGACTGGTGGTTTTTGATGTGTGCCGTGTTCGAAAATGGTATCGTCCGTGTAGACGAGCCGCTCAATTGGCATCGGCCGCATGCAGCATCAGCCATAGCTCAGATACATGCCCGTTATGCCACGCGGCACACCAAGGCAACTTCGCCACTGATGCCCTATCTTTACGGAGGGCAGGATTTGAAGCGTCTGCGTAACAAAGAGGCCTGGAAGATTTTCAACCGGATGGTACAGCAGCGTAGCAGCGAGGTGTTGCGTCAAGATACACCGGCTTCCTCTGCTTGTAGTGCCGACCATTTTACCGTTCGTCTGCTGCATCAGCTGAGCACTTGCCTGCTTGAAGGAAAGACGCTACGCTTGTGCTGTCTGTGTTTCAAGTATCGCAAGCGCATTTATCCCGATGTGCAAGTGCAAGGTCTGATGGGAGGTATTCGCGGCTTCTTCTATCCATTTATATATGCCTACAACAATACGAATTTTGAGATGTAGGCAGCAAGGGGAAAACGTGCCGTACGGACGGATGCATATTCGGTAGCCTGTGGTGCTGTATGGCTTCATGATAACGAACAAGGTTTTTAAAACTTAGACAATATTTAGGTTATGACGTGTAAAAAAAATATAGCTGTTATTTTGGCAGGTGGGGTAGGCAGTCGTGTGGGATTGTCCACTCCGAAACAGTTTTTCAAGGTAGCGGGCAAAACAGTTGTGGAACATACGGTAGATGTGTTCGAGCGCAACGAGCGTATAGATGAGATTGCCATTGTGGCGAACCCGGCATACATTGACGAGTTCGAAAGCATGACGCTTCGTAACGGATGGAAAAAGGTGAAGAAAATCCTTAAAGGCGGTAAGGAACGCAAGGATTCCAGTCTGTCTGCCATCTATGCCTACGAGGGACAGCCCGTCAACTTGGTATTTCATGATGCAGTGCGTCCGCTGGTAAGTCAGGCCATTGTAAATCGTGTGCTTGATGCCTTGCAGCATGCCCATGCCATTGATGTGGCTTTGCCGGCAACAGATACCATCATTCGTGTGGATGGTGACTATATAGCTGATATCCCCGACCGCAGCATGTTGCGTCGCGGACAGACTCCTCAGGCTTTTGACATAGAAGTTATCCGCGAGGCGTACGACCGTGCACAGAAGGATGTGTATTTCAAAACTACGGACGATTGCGGTGTGGTGCGCCGTTACTTGCCCGAAGAACCGATTTATGTAGTGGCGGGCGAGGAGTCGAATATGAAGCTCACCTATAAAGAGGATACTTTCTTGTTGGACAAACTCTTTCAGTTGCGCCAGTGCGAAGCGCATGACTTAGACCAGTCAGGTCAGGAGTTGAAGGGACGGGTGGCTATAGTCTTCGGCGGAAGCTATGGTATCGGTGCCGAGATTATTGCGATGTTGCAGGAGCAAGGGTGCCGTGTATTCTCGTTTTCGCGCGGTCAGAACGGAGTGGATGTTGGCATCCGCGAACAGGTGGCTCAGTCCATCGCGTCGGTATATGCCGAATGCGGCAAGATTGACTATGTAATCAACACAGCCGGTTTGCTGAACCGCGAGCCTTTGGCCACAATGGACTACCAAACCATTCTCCAGGCTGTGCAGACCAATTATATGGGAACGGTTAATGTGGCGCTCGAAGCCTATCAGCCGCTCAAGGAGTCAAAGGGAATGCTGATATTCTTCACGTCGAGTTCTTACACGCGTGGCCGGGCGTTCTACAGTATTTACTCTTCAACCAAAGCTGCCATTGTTAACTTTGTGCAGGCAGTGGCCCAGGAGTGGGAGGGAGATGGCATTGCTGTAAACTGCATCAATCCGGAGCGTACCGCCACTCCGATGCGTACTCGTAATTTTGGCATTGAGCCGCCTGAGACATTGCTTACGGCAAAAGAAGTGGCTCAAGCCACCTTGCGTACCCTATGTTCTTCGGCCACAGGACAGGTGATAGATGTAAAAAGAAAAATAAACTGATTATTTAGATAGCTGCATGGGGCATGATGCCGGGGTGCTTGTGCCGTCCATGATTTTTAGAAAGAATGATATGACAAACGATAAATGCTTGGGACACCAACCGCTTCCCGATTATCTGGATGCGTATATGAAGCAGAATCTCAGAGCCTGTCAGCTCAAGGAGCTCGAGATTTTGAAAGAAATCGACCGCATTTGCAGGTTGCATCAGATACCCTATTGGCTCGATGGAGGCACCTTGTTGGGAGCTGTGCGTCATGGAGGCTTTATTCCTTGGGACGATGATATAGACATAGCCATGCGTCTGGAAGACTTGTCCCGCTTCAAGGAAGCGGCCTTGCGTGAGTTGCGCCCGGAGTTTTTTCTGCAGACTGCCGAAACAGATCCGGAATGTCCGGTTACCGGGGTGAAGGTGCGCGACATGAATTCGCTTTGCATCGAGGGGCGCGAGGACATGACAGCCCGTTATCAGAAGGGACTCTTTGTGGACATCTTTCCTTTTATAGATTATCCGGACATGAGTGCCCGTACTGTGAAGCGGGTAGCAAAAGGCATTTGTAAGAGTCACGCCATATTGCATGCACCGCATCCCTATACGTTGCGTGCTGTGGCCGAGTGGGTGAAATTCACCACACTGAATGTTTGGTATCATATCGAGTGGAAAATTCTTTGTGCCACGCGTAAGAAAGGAACTTATCTGTCTAATATTCTTACGAATAACGGCTATGGCATCATGCATCGCATTGATTCGGTCTATCCCATTGGTGAAATACAATTCGAAGGATATACGTTCTGTGCACCGCATAACCCGGATGCCTATCTGAAAGACCTTTATAAAAACTATATGCAGTTGCCTCCGGAGGACAAGCGCAAGGGGCATGCCGCTTTTCTTTGTCCGGTATTAGTATCTGCAGAAAAGGAATAATCGTCATAGAAACCTCTAAAACATAGAACGAACATGAATAAGGACACAGCTGATAAACAGTTGCATACGAAGCTCGAAACAATGTATGTTGTGCAGTCGGAGGTGCAACCCGAAGTAGATGTTGCCGTACTGATTCTCTTTTTCAATCGTCCCGAACAGCTGAATCAGGTGTTTCAGCAGGTGCGTCTGGCCCGTCCGTCTCGTTTATACCTCTATCAAGACGGACCGCGTCACGAAAAAGACATGCCCGGAATCCAAGCTTGCCGCGAAGTGGTGCGCTGTATAGACTGGCAGTGTGAGGTGCATTGTTTGTATCAGGAGCAGAACTACGGTTGCGACCCGTCGGAGTTTATGGCGCAGAAATGGGCTTTTTCTCACGAAGAGAAGTGTGTCGTGCTCGAAGATGACGATGTACCTTCGGTAAGTTTCTTCCGTTTTTGTAAGGAGATGCTCGACCGTTATGAGCACGACGAGCGCATTGGTATGATTGCCGGGTTTAATGCCGAGGAAATCACACCCGACGTGCAGGAGGATTATTTCTTCACGCGCACGTTTTCCATTTGGGGATGGGCCAGTTGGCGAAGAGTTGTGGATTTGTGGGATGAGCACTATACTTTCCTGGACGATGCGCAGGCGGTGGACCGTTTGCATGGACTGATTGATACCAACCGTTTGCGCAGCGATTTCTTTACCATGTGCCAGAGCCACCGCAGCCAGAATAAAGCGTTCTATGAAACGATATTTCAGGCTGCTTTGTTCCTGAATTCCTATCTTTGCATTATGCCGAAGAAAAATATGATCAACAATCTGGGAGCTACGGCCGGTTCGGTACATTTTGGCGCATCTACAGAATTGCTGCCCCGAGGCTACCGACGCATCTTTACCATGAAGCGTTATGAGATGGAAATGCCTGTGCGTTCTCCCAAATACATCATCGAACACACCGAATACAAAAAGCGCATCTATCGGATTATGGGATGGAGGAATCCGATGATCAAGATAGGCCGTTCGTTCGAGGAGCTCTATTTGAATCTTCGTCACGGCAACTTTAGTAACATAGGCAATGCCTTGAAAAACAGAATCAGCAAATGGCTCAAGATATATCAGCACCGCTAAAGGTGTACTTTTATCATACGCGTCCCACAGACGGAGGCTTGGAAGAATGGAAACGGAAGCGTTTTCCGGGACACTTGCTTTATGGTATGCCGCTGTTCCCTAAGTGGAACATTCGGTGTGTGATGCATCCTTTTCGCTTTGTCGACAAGCGTTGGGTGCTGATGTTGCGCACGGCTTGGAAGATACTCACGTGCCGTGAGTCATACGATGTGCTCTATGCCACATCCTTTCGCGGTATTGAGCTGATTGTATTCCTTCGGGCTTTGGGCCTGTACCGCAAGCCCATTGTCATTTGGCATCATCAAGCCATTGTGCGCAATGCCAAGCCGCTTCGCGAGCGTCTGTCGCGCCTGTTCTATAAGGGTTTCGACTATATGTTTTTCTTTAGCGAGGAGCTGATTCGGCGTTCGGTTGCAGCCGGCAAGTTCGATTCGCGCAAAATGAAACTCATCCATTGGGGACCTGACATGGACTTTTATGATGGCGTGCTTCAGGATCTGGCTTCGGATTCAGGGCAAAGCCGGAGCGGATTCATTTCCACGGGAAAGGAAAACCGCGACTTGCAAACCTTGGTTCGGGGATTCGACCACACCCAGGGCAAACTGGACATTTATATAGCCAAGGAGTGTGGCGCTTTGCGCTACGATAAGATTGTGTCGCAGATGCAGGTGCCCGACAATGTATGTATTCATTTCACCGAAGGCATCATCCCCTATGAGCTGGCCTTGCAAGTGGCACGCAAGCAATTTATTGTAATCTGTTGCCTGGATGCACCCTATACCGTGGGACTGACCACACTGGTTGAGGCCCTGGCCTTGGGAATGCCGGTACTCTGTTCCCGCAATCCCACCTTTGGCTTCGATATAGACAAGGAAAAAGTGGGCATCACTATACCTTATGGCGATGCGGCAGGTTGGCAGAAAGCCATAAACTGGATGATGGAACATCCCGATGAGGCCGAACAGATGGGGCGCAATGCCCGCAAGTTGGCCGAGGAACGTTTCAATCTGGAAATATTCAGCAAGGAGATAGCCGATGTGTTGCATCAAGTGGCCGCCGGCAAATGCTAGTCTCTACCTATCACACTATACAAATTCGCAATATGAGAGTTCTGATTGTAAATACATCCGAGCGCACCGGTGGTGCCGCTATTGCAGCAAACCGTCTGATGGAAGCCCTGAAGAACAATGGGGTAAAGGCAAAGATGCTGGTGCGCGACAAGGATACGGATCAAATCACGGTTTGTGCCCTTAAGAAAAGTTGGCGTCATCGTTTCCGTTTTGTTTGGGAGCGCTTCGTTATATATAAGGCCAATGCCTTTAAGAAACACAACCTGTTTCAGGTAGACATTGCCAATGTCGGTGCAGACATTACTGCGCTTCCGGAATTTAAGGAAGCCGACATCATCCATTTGCATTGGATAAACCAAGGATTCCTTTCACTGACAGACATCCGTAAGATTATAGACAGTGGCAAACCTGTTGTCTGGACGATGCATGATATGTGGCCATTTACGGGCATCTGCCATTATAGCGGTACGTGCGACAAGTATCTCACCGAATGTCATCATTGTCCCATGCTCCTGAACGGAGGCAGTGCAAAAGACCTTTCCAGTCGGGTATTCCTGAAGAAGCAGAAAATGCTGCGTGGGGCGCACATCACCTTTGTGGCATGCAGTCATTGGTTGGAACAGTTGGCATCGCAGAGCAGTTTGCTTTCCGGACAAAGGGTGTTGTCTGTTCCCAATGCCATCAATACCAACCTGTTTCGCCCTGAAGACAAGCGCGAAGCCCGGTTGTCCTTTAATCTGCCTGCCGATAAAACCCTGCTGCTTTTCAGTTCCATGAAGATAACAGACAAGCGGAAGGGCATTGACTATATGCTCGAAGCATGCCGGTTGCTTGCCGATGCGCAACCACAGTTGGTGCAGCAGCTCGGCATTGTCATTGTCGGAAAGGAAGCCGCTTCGATGAAGCAACTTTTTCCGTTCCCGGTCTATACGGTCGACTATGTGTCGGATGAGAAGAGCATGGCTCGTCTGTATAATGCCGTGCAAGCTTTTGTCACGCCCTCATTGCAGGACAATCTGCCCAATACGATTGTCGAAGCCATGTCGTGCGGCACGCCTTGCATTGGCTTCAAGGTGGGCGGTATTCCCGAAATGATTGACCATAAGGAGAATGGATATATCGCACAATATTGTGATGCCGCCGATTTGGCCGAGGGCATACGATATGTTTTGTCCGAGGCAGATTATGCCGCTCTCAGTGCTGCTGCCTTAAAAAAGGCAACGCAGACGTATGCCGAGAGTGCCGTAGCCATGAAGTACATCAAGATATACAATCAGGCTTCCGGAAAAGTGCGTGCCTAGAAACATCTGTAGCAATATCCTATGGGTTTGCCGATTTGAAAACGGCCATAAAATACATTTCAAACAGTAAATAAACAACATCTAAACAGTATCTAAACAGTATCTAAACAGCATGACGAATCAAGATCCTTACCCCTGTATTACGGTGGCTACGGTCACCTATAACGCAGCGCAGACATTACCGCGTACTTTAGCCAGTGTGGCGGCGCAGACTTATCCTAATATAGAGCATTTGATTGTAGATGGATGCTCCAAAGACCAAACACTCGAACTGGTTCATCAGTATGTCGACCGCAATACACACGAACTTGTGCCTCACCGTATCCGTTTAATCAGCGAGCCCGACAAAGGGCTTTATGATGCGATGAATAAAGTAATCCGTAATGCAGAAGGAGATTATGTTTGTTTTTTGAATGCCGGCGACTGTTTTCACAGTGCAGACACCCTTCAGGAGTTGATGCATCAGCTAAAGTGGGAGGAGATGCAGCCCGAGCGTTATCCGGCTGTGCTGTATGGCGAGACCGATTTGGTGGATGCCGACGGCCGTTTTCTTCGTCACCGTCGCTTGCAAGTGCCGGATAAACTTACGAGCCGCAGTTTTTTGCAGGGTATGTTAGTGTGTCATCAGTCGTTTTATGTGCGCACCGATTTGGCGCGTCAGGAGCTGTATGATTTGCGTTATCGCTTCTCGGCAGATTTCGATTGGTGCATCCGTATCATGAAGCGGGCACAAGCATTGAAACTGAAGATGCATCATTCGCATCTTATTCTGACAGACTATCTGAGCGAAGGGCTTACTACGCAGAATCACCGCAAGTCTTTGCTGGAACGTCTGCGTATTATGGCTTGTCATTACGGATGGCCTTTGGCCCTTTGGCAGCACGCTTGGTTTGTGTTGCGCAGTGTGATTAAAAAGTAAAATACGTTTTAGGTTCATTGAGCTGTGTATTGTCTTCTGTCAAGAAGCGGTACACAGCTTTTTTTTGTTTGGTTTGTTTTGTTTCAAACTATCAGAGGCAAGGCACTTCTTGGCCGATGTATATAGTGGCAGCCTTGCCTGCTTTTTCGCTTTCTTATAGGGAATGATATTAAAAAACACAAAGAGAGTGCTTTGGTTTCAGAAAAATGCTTATCTTTGGGCGTAATTTTTGGTTTTTTAAACCGACTTGATAAAACGTGAAATTATTACCTAAAAACAATTTATTTCTAACTATTTAATAACAATTACATGAGAAAAGCTTACTCTATTTTGCTCGTCATGCTGTGTTTCGTGATGCAGGGATGGGCGCAAAAAGTAACTGAGCTGTCTCAACTGAGCAACGACAAGGTGTATTCTATTCGCTCTGAGCGCGCCTTTTTGTTCTATAGCAGCGTGGAAAGCGTTGCAAATCAGTTGTGTACAAGCACAGGTTCTGCAGTAGGTACGGTAACCGAGGATTCTAGTAAACCAGAGCAACAGTTCCGTATTGAAAAGAAAGACAACAAGTATTATTTGTTCAGTATTGGTGCCGGCAAGTATGTCAATAAGAGCGGTAACTACTCGGAGAATGCAACCGATGCATTGGTTCTGACGAAAGAAAACAATGCCAATTATCCTTGGAAACTGGTAATTGGCGGAAACGGTTTGAACTCGCAGATTGCCGGTCAAACACCGAATGGAATTATGGTGAATGGCTGGACCACTACCGACCCGGGTAACTGTTATTCAATCACAGAGGCTATTCCTACCAATAAGGAATATACCGTGAAGATTTTGGGTACAGAAAGCGCAACAGCAGGTGTGACTTTCGAAGGAAAGGAATACAAGAAAGATGCAAAAATCAGTACTACCAAGTTGGTGTCTGCATCTGATGTTACAGCTGCAAGCGTAGACGGTATGATTTCTATCGTAACCATTCAGTATCCGAATATCTTCGTGAGCTACATCTCTAACGCAACCAAGTTCTACACCATCAAGAATGGTAAGGGTGGTTACGTGAGCTTGAACAGCGAGTATGTAGAAGCTGGACGTTTGACTTTGAAGAACACCACCAAGCCGCGCGACAACAAAGCTTTGTGGGCGTTCGTTAAAGAAAAAACCTCTAACAAATACAAAATCTACAACTACTCTTTAGGTCTGACCAAGACTTTGAGTATAAAAGGTGATGAGGCAGCTGCTCGTGCCAGCATGACAGATCCTGCTGCTTCAGATAATGTGTTTGAGGGAACCTTCCACTTAGGAAGCACAGAGCCTTCTTACATCAAGATTAGCGGCACAACCAAATGGTGGAATGACCGTGACGGTTTCTTGGCATTGTGGAATACAGGAAGCGTAACAGGCGACAATGGAAGTAAATTCTTTATCACCGAAGTTGATCCTGCCGACTATCCGGATTCATATTATTATGAAGTGCCTAACATTACCGGTATCGCTTCTTTCACTCCGAAAAATCCGAATACACTTTGGTATAAGACTTCTGCAGAAGCTGCCGGGGTACAGAATCCTTGGATGGAATATGCCTTGCCATTGGGTAACGGAGAGTTGGGCTGTATGATTTACGGTGGTGTACATAACGAAGAAATCCAGTTCAACGAAAAGACTTTGTGGAGCGGTGAAGCAGACAATATTACGGCAGCAAGCGGTAGCCGTACGTTTATGAACTTCGGTTCTGTGAGGGTTGAAAACCTGGACAAGACCATCATGCAGAGCGTAACTGATTATGTTCGCTATTTGGATATCGAAGAAGGTATTGCAGGCGTATCGTTCAAGAACGGCAATGGCTCTTTGTTCACTCGCAAATATTTGAGTTCTGCTCCCGATCAGGTAATCGCAGCACAGTATAAGGCTGAGGGCGACGACAAGATGAACCTGGTATTTACTTTGGAACCGGGACAGGGAATCGGTGCCGGAACAGTTCATTACGAAAACGGAACCGCTTCATTCCAGGGTAAGATGACCGTAAAATATGCCGCTCGCTTGCATGTTGTGGCTAACGAAGGCGCTACGGTAACTACTACCGACAAGGGCATCAGCGTAAGCAATGCCACTGAGGTAACCTTCTATTTGAAGGGAGCTACCAACTTTAATGGCGAAGTTGCTTCGGCTAATTACTTCGGCAACGAAACAGAGGCTCAGGTGAACGACCGCATCAAGAAGGCAATTGAGGCAGCAGCAACCAAAGGCTATGCTTCTGTTGAGGCTGATCATATCGAAGACTTTACAGCGATCACCAAGCGCATGACTTTCAACTTGAGCTTGCAGACTCCTACTGTAGACACCAAGACTTTGATTGACAACTACTATCCAAACAACAGCAATGCGGACAGTAAGGCAAACGACCACCTCTTCTTGGAGCAGTTGTATTTCCACTACGGACGTTACTTGGCTATCAGCTCTAACCGTAAGCCAATCGCAGCTCCGAACAACTTGCAGGGAATCTGGAACAACTTGGGTTCAAACTCACCATGGAACTCAGATATCCACACCAACATCAACATCCAGATGAACTACTGGCCAACAGAAAGCACCAATCTTTCTGATTTGCACAAACCGTTCGTAAACTTCATTTTGCGCGGTGCAAACAGCAAGGGATGGAAGGCTGTCGGAAAAAAATACAACCAAGGTCACGGATGGAGTGTCTTGACAGAAACTTCATTGTACAACAGTATGAGTAACTGGGGCGACAACTATTTGGTTGCCAATGTATGGTACACCAGCCACTTGTGGACACACTGGCGTTATACTCAGGATAAAGAATTCTTGAAACAAGCTCTTCCTGTTATGTGGGGTGCAGCACAATTCTGGTTCCATCGCTTGATTGAGGATAAGGGATTCGACAGCAGCAAGGACGAGCAAGAGTCTGTAAGAAACTACCGTCCTGCTTATAAGTTCAATCCGGACGGAACTTATGTGGCTCCAAACGAGTTCAGCGCAGAGCAGCACGATAACCAGACTGAGGATGGAACAGCACATGCACAGCAGATGATTTCATACTTGTTCCAGAACATCAGCGATGCCATCAACATCCTGGGCTTGGAAAACACAAGCCTTACCATGGAAGATGTGGCTAAGTTGAATAAGTACTTGGAGAAGATTGACAAGGGCTTGCACACAGAAGAATACACCGGAAGCTGGGGTGCTACCTACAATGGTGTACAGAAAGGCGAGAAACTGTTGCGCGAATGGAAATACTCTCCATTTGACATCTCTAAGGATAGAGGTCACCGTCACATGTCTCATTTGATGGCTCTCTTCCCAATGGATCAGATTACTCCGGAAAGTGAATTCTTTACTCCTGCCGTTAACTCATTGAAGTTGCGTGGTGATGCTGCTACCGGATGGTCAATGGGTTGGAAGGTGAACTTGTGGGCACGTGCCTTGGATGGCGACCACGCACACATCATCATCAAGAATGCGTTGAAACACTCAACTTCTTACGGAACCAATGCCGGTGCCGGTGGTATTTACTACAACCTGTTCGACAGCCATGCACCATTCCAGATAGACGGAAACTTCGGTGTATGCTCTGGTATTGCTGAGTGTTTGATGCAGAGTGCGCACGGTTATATCAACGTGCTTCCTGCTTTGCCTTCAGTATGGAACACAGTAGGTGAAGTAACCGGTATGAAAGCAATCGGAAACTTCACAGTAGATTTCAACTGGGAGAACGGCAAATGCCAGAAGATTCGCATTGTAAGCCATGCTGGTGCTCCTTTGAAAGTACGTTGCGACAAGGGTGCTTTGGCAATCGATCAGGCAACTGTAACTGTAAACGGCAATGGTGTTGGAGCAGTTGTTGAAAACAACGTAGCTACCATCCAGTGTGCTAAAGACGATGTAGTAGAGATTGATTTTACAAAGATTACAGGAATCGCTTCAGCTCCTGAGGCACAGGCAAAGGGTGATGCTACCATCTACGACTTGGGTGGCCGTCGTCTTCCTAAAGTTCCTGCACATCAGGTTTACATTCAAAACGGTGTAAAGAAGATTGCTCAGTAAGCTTTTTGTAAAAGCCAATATATAAAGAATCGCTCAAGGGACAGTGAAAATCCCTTGAGCGATTTTTTTGTTTCCCCGGTCCCGCAAACCTGTCAGACATTTAAATTACCGGCTGTTCTGTGAAACATAAAAACACTATCTAAACGGCTTTTAAATGCGTTTTAAACACCTTTTAAACGGAGAAGGAAATACAACCGGATGTGTGCAAATGCAGTGCCTTTGCTGTTTAGATGCTGTTTCGGAAATATCGGTGTTTAGTAACTTTTAGTGAGCCTTGCACGAATAAGTTTCAATGTTTGTTTGAAATATCTTTGAGAAAGATTATCTTTGAGAAAGATATAAATCTACGAGTATGGAGTTTAAGAAATTTATAGATAGAAAGGATTATCTTGAAAGACTCAATGATGCCTTGCGAAGAGAAAAGCCACAGTTAATTGTCGTATACGGACGCAGAAGAATAGGCAAGTCGAAGCTTATCAAGGAAATTATGGACTGCAGACGAAAAGACATATATTTTTTAAGCGACCAAACCAATGAGTCCAATCAACGAATGCTCTTTGCGAAGGCGGCTACTATGGTTGGAATGGAAGACTTTGACAAGGTGACCTATCCCGATTGGGAAACACTTTTGCGTGCCTTGAATCGTCAGGTAATGGCAAACAGTACGGTTTGTCTTGACGAGTTTCCGTATCTGGTTAAAAGTTGTCCTTCGCTGCCTTCCGTTATACAAAAGCTGCTTAATGAAAAATGTTTAAAATTCAACCTTATTCTTTGTGGCTCTTCCCAACAGCTGATGCATGGTTATATATTGGACAGGCGGGAGCCTCTCTATGGGTTGGCAGATGAAATCATACGTCTCACACCTATATCTGTGCAGTATATTGGTGAGGCACTTGGTTGTGATGCACGGCAAGCAGTAGAGGAATATGCAGTATGGGGAGGAATACCGCGTTATTGGGAGTTGCGAGCCGACTACAATGATAATGAAACTGCAATCGAGAAACTGCTGCTGGACAACAAAGGTTTTTTAGCAGATGAACCAATCCGTCTGTTGCGGGATGACATGCGCGATACGGTGCAAGCATCTACCTTGCTGTCCATCATAGGAAATGGAGCCAACCGTCTCTCTGAAATAGCGGGGCGTGCAGGCAAGGACAGCACTCAGATAACAGAACCTTTGGGTAAACTGAAGGATCTGGGCTATATACGTCGGGAAATACCGTTCGGCGAGGATGAGAAAAAGAGTAAAAAGGGCATATATCGCATCAACGACAGCCTTTTGGAGTTTAACTTCCGATTCGTCGCACCTTATCGGTCAATTTTGGAACTGGGGCGGACACAAACCATTCTTTCCATCATAAAAGCGCAATTTCCCGGTTATGCAGGCGACTGTTGGGAGTATCTTTGCCGTCAATATGTGAGCGGTAATGTCATCGATGGTATTGCATACAATATGGCTTCGCGGTGGTGGGGAAAAATTTTCACGGAAGAGAACAGGGACGGTGAGATGGTAGAACTTGATGTGGTGGCCGAGTCAATAGACAGAAAACATATCCTCATAGGAGAATGCAAATGGACGAATCGAGAAGATGCCAAAAGACTGGTAAATTCTCTCGATGCTAAGATAAAGTACCTGCCTTTTATCAAAAAAGGACAAAGTGTTCATGTTATACTTTTCTTGAAGAACGAACCTCATAACAAGGATGCCGCACGGATTCTATATCCCGAGGATATTGTAAATGCCGATATATAAATAATCGCTCAAGGGACAGTGAAAATCCCTTGAGCGATTATTGTTGTGAGTCTATACTGTTACGTTTTTAAAAGTTGCTTGTTGAAGAAAATATCAAAAATGGTTTTCTCATTAATTAGCATCTCTACTTGTCTGTTAGGGTTGTTCATTATATTCCATGGTAGTTTCGTGTTTATGTAACCTTTTACGGCATGCTCTCCTTGGCTATTAGGTATTACAGTGACTGCAGTTATGTGAAAATCATAAACCATGCCTTCTATTTTTAATGCGATTGCTTTGTTTGTAGCCAAACGGTTTTTATTTTCATCGGATAAGTATAGGCATAGTTCTGTTCCAATATGTTTATTCCTATTGTCTTTTTCAATAAGATATAGATGGGTGTTTGCAGTCACATTCATTCCGGGAACAAATACATCCATGCAGTTGGCTTTGCCTGATGATTTACACCTTATATATATGGAGTCCTTTTCGTCAGATAATAGTACACATAATGTATCTCCGATGTGTACAGCTGTCACCAAGTCTTCTTGAATAGCTAATATCGTTCCGTTTTGGGGACACATTACCGTCTCAAAGTTCTCATTGGTTAGAATTCTGACCTTTACAGGAGTGTATGTAGGATATTTGATAAAAGCACTGCCAATAAATAGTCCAATGAACAAAAGCAGTATGATACCGATGCCTATGCGTTGTATATAGGGTGGGGTATATCCCATGAGTTCTTGAACTTCCTCGCTACGCAATTCTATGTTTGACGTTTTTGTTTCATCCTTTTTCATGGTTTATAATTTATTATTTACTTAGCTCTAATTGGTTTTTAACAAGCGTATAGTAATCACCTTTCTGTGCAACAAGGTCCTTATGAGTGCCTTGTTCTACTATTTCACCTTTTTTCATCACAACTATATTGTCAGCATTCATTACTGTGCTTAGTCGGTGTGCTGCTATGACCACAGTCCTGTTTCTGAATATTCTATTTAGATTTTCCATGATAATGCGTTCGTTTGTGGCATCCAAAGAATTTGTAGCCTCATCAAAAAATAAATATTTAGGGTTTTTATATATGGCCCTGGCAATGAGTAGGCGTTGTCTTTGTCCTTGACTGATACCATTTCCTTCCATGCCAATTTTTGTATTATAAGACAATGGCAGTGCAGCAATAAACTCGTCAGCATTGGCAAGCACAGCCGATTCATATAAACGTTCCACGTCTATATTTTCAGTGCTCAGAGCAATATTTCTAGCTATGGTATCCGAAAAGATAAAACTCTCCTGCATTACACTTCCTGTTGATTTGCGCCAAACGTGTGGATTGATGCAATTCAGATTGACATTTCCTACTTTTATACAACCTATATTGGGCTGGTAGAAACCTTGAAGCAACTTAATCAGAGTAGTTTTTCCGCTACCGCTTTCACCTACTATTGCAGTAACCTTCCCCTCGGGTATGGTAATAGTAACGTCTTTTAATGCATAATCTCTGTCAGCTCCGCTATAGCTGAAGGTTAGATTGTTTACATGTATGGTACCATCTTTTGGAATCTTCGACAGCTTGTTTTCAATATTATCTTCCTCGTCTTCTTGTGCATGAATTTCATTAAGACGCTCCATGCTTATTTTTGCATCTTGCAGAGCATGAGCAAATCCTATAAAGTCACCGATAGGAGCAGATATTTGTCCTATAATATAGGTAAGTGACATCATCATACCAAGAGTCATGTCACCGTTTACAACCAATTTTGCAGCTATAAATGAGATGATGATGTTTGTAGTCTGCGTAAAGAAAGCAGATCCCGCCTGCTGAATTTGTCCTATGGTGAGTCCTTTTACGCTGACTTTAAATAATTTGACTTGAATACGTTCCCATTCCCAACGTTTCTGTTTCTCACAATTGTTTAATTTAATGTCTTGCATTCCTTGTATCAGTTGGATAATACGACTTTGTTCCGTGCTGGACAGATTGAATCTTTTGGCATCCAATTCACGTCGATAGCGCATAAAGAACAGAATCCAAATGACATACAGGCTGTTTCCTATCATAAAAATCAGTAGTATGCGAGAGTTGAAGTAGGCCAATATAATCATAAATACAAGAAAGTTTACCAATGAGAATAAGATACTGAAACTGTTTCCCATCAAAAATTCTTTGATTCTGCCATGGTCGCCCATGCGTTGCATAATATCACCGGTTTTTTTCGAATCGAAAAATTGCAGAGGCATATTTGTTAACTTCTGTAAGAAATCAGAGATAAGCGAGATGTCTATGCGCGAATTAATATGCAGGAGAATCCAACTGCGGATATAGCCTACTGTTAATTGAGATATAAACAGCATGAGTTGAGCAATAAGAATCAGGGTGATAACTCCCATATCCTTATTGCCTATACCTATATCCACCATTGCTTGTGTCAGGAAAGGAAAGATTAGCTGCAACAGGCTTCCGAGCAGCATTCCAAGAAGAAGCTGAAGAAAGAGTTTTTTGTATGGAAGAAGATATTTTACAAATGAAGAGATGCTTTTTTCTTTTACTTGAAATTCATCTTCTATATTCCCGAAATTTACTCCCGGTTCTAATAATAGTGCAGTTCCGCAGTCCTTTCCGAAGGCTTTTGTACTAATCCAACATTTACAGAAATCCTCCTTGTTAAAACAGATTTTTTGAGATGCCGGGTCAGCTATATATATATGGTAGCTGTCCGAAAAACGACTTTTTTTGATGCCATAACACACCACAAAGTGATTCTGATTCCAATGTAATATACATGGAAAGATAGTTTCTTTAGCCAGTTGTTCAAACGTAATCCGAACCCCTAAAGTGTGCATCCCTATGAACTCAGCCGCATCGCTGATGCCAAGCATGGAAACCCCTTCTCTTGAAATGAAACTATGCTCACGAAGCATCTCAAGAGAATAAAGCTTGCCATAGTATTTGGCTATCATGCGAAGACATGCCGGTCCACAATCTGCGGATTCCAATTGTTGGTAATGTGGGAAGTTTCTAATTTTCATGTTGGAATGTATATTCATGTTTGCTACATCCTGCTTTTCTTCGGTTTCATTTCGAAGTGATAGGTTATGTTCAGGTTTACATAGCTTCTGATGGTGTTGTGCCAGGACTCGTTGCGTGCTTGTGCATTGATGGCATGTGTAATATTCGACAGTTGTTGCAGCAGGTCAAAGCCTACGAGACGTGCTGTCCATAACTTTTTCTTTCCGCCAAAGCGAGTTGAAAGAGCCGCATTCCACTGCCATTCCGTTGTGTTCATGGAAGCCTGGTTATAACCTCGGCGCAAATACAATCTCAGGTCCGTATCCAAACTGATGCCCCAAACGAGCGGTGTCATCAGCGTCAGGCTATACAATTGGTCCAGATAATTCATGTGTTGGAAATTCTCTCTGCCTGATTTTGCTTTGTTCCACATCACCCTTCCGAACAACTCTACCCGATACGGACCTTTTCCGTAACTGATTTTCAATTGCTGGATTACTTTGTTTTGCAGAATCAGCGAAGTGTGCGGATTTAATGCAACTGCATCAGAAGCATACACCGTTTCGTGTGCAAAGACATATCGGCTATCGGTAGACAGGTTCCAACGCTTCTCTTTGTCGAGGGCACGGCCGAAGCTGATGCTTCCCATCATCCACCAGTTTCCTTCAATATTTCGAGGCTGCCAGGTTGTGACACCGGTATTGCGGTCGTAAGTTGTGGCCTGCTTTACCTCATGTTTTATGATATTGCCGGAGACGTTAGCGGTTATCCATTGGCTGATTTCCGGTTTTCTTGTTGTGGAGCTCAAATTTAGTACATGCGTAAAGGCCGTTCTCAAATCCGGATTACCTTTGCTGACAAACAGAGAGTTGCTGCTTTGGCTTACATCGAGCATTTGGCTTAATGAAGGTAAGCTGGGCTGAAGTTGGTAGGTTAGACTAAAATAATTTCCATATCTCACATTAAAGTAAGGTGAATAAGTCCAATCCTTTCGCACGATTTGTTGGTTGCTTTGCCCCCGAACATCATCAACGCTTCGTTTCTGGTATTTTATGGGAAGTTGCAGGTTAATGACAACATTGTCCTGTTTCTTGTTTGGCATTGAGTAATAGCTGAACTGCAAAAACATATTGTGGCTGTCATCCGCTTCATCTGTTATAAAAGAATTGACAGAGTCTAACGGCCATGTTTTTCCCATATTCCAGTCTTCAATTTCGATATAATCAGAATAATCTTCATAGTTTTTGAACAGATTTTCCTTTTTATTAGCCTTGCTGTGATTATATGAGTAGGACAAGTCGGCAAAGAACGTTCCAGCCTTGCTGTTTGAGAAACTGAACAGCTTGTGCGAGACCCCTAAATTATAATTTAAGTCATGATGGGGGGCTTGGCTTCTGTAGTTTTCGTAGTAATTCTGCAAGTCCCGTCTTGATGCTTCAGAAAGACCGATATCAGTGGATTCCATTTCTCTGTAATTGAATCCGGCACTGAATCTCAGATTGTCTTTTGTGAGTGGCAGATAAATACCTGCATTAGCTTGTATTCCTGTAGTCAAGAAATAATTTTTACGGACACTAATTGTCCGTTGCGAAGACATGATATGTTGCAGCAACGATTGACTGTGCGGCATGTAAAATATGCTGTCCAAAGAAGATACCATCTCTTTGTCCTGCGGGTCGGTGTCAAAAGTGGCACTAAGTCCGGTGCTGCGGCTTCTTCCTTTGCTGAAATGTATGTTTGGAGCAACTGATACATAATATTTTTTCCTTTTGTTCTTTGAAAAACCGGCCCTCCAATTCATGGAAGAATTATTGGAATGATTGGAACTGCTGTTGCGGCTAAATATATCGCCAGTATCAAAGAACTGTTGCCTTGCCGACTTGTTTTCTACTGTGTTTGTTTCATGTCGGGCATCCAAGGTTGTTTCAAATTTCAAATCTCCATCCTTGTTTTCTACGCTATAGTCAATGCCGCCCTGTTGGATGACAGGTTCTCCCATTCCTTCGGCTTGCATTTCCCGCCATTCTCCGTTGTGAGTGGGTTTGTGATTATCTCCCACGTTATTGGCGGTGCCGTAAATTCCGAGTTTAGCATGGTCCGAGAACATCATGGCAAATACTCTTCCACGATATACCTCTCCTTTATTCTCTGACGTACGCAGTCCTCCACCCACTTCGGCATTAGCCAGCCATCCTCTGCTGTATTCTTTTTTCAGTCGAACATCCATGGTGAGTTCCGGATTTCTTGCTTTTGCTCGTATAGAATCCTGGTGCGTTGCATTCCTTAGGTCGCCCAAATTACGGAAAACTTTGATTTTGTCTACTGTATAATAGGGCAGATTATCCAAGGCTACGTTCGGGTCTCCTTTAAAGAAATCCTTTCCATTGACCAATAACGTTTTTACCGGTTCACCGTTGATGGATATTTTTCCTCTGCTGTCCAATTGTGCTCCGGGTAATGCGCGCACCAAGTCGTTCAGCATAGATCCTGCAGATAATTGCAAGGCGGCTGCATTATAAATAAGGGTATCTCCTTTCTGCACCATAAGAATGCGCGTAGCATTTACAGTCACTTCATCCAATTCTTTGTAAGGCATTCGTTTGGTTGTAAGCAGAACTTCTTCATCCCAGAAATAACGGTTTCCGACTGCTTTCATCAATTTGTCTTCGGTAATGCAGACTGTTTTTTCAGCATATTCATAACCATCTCTTTGTGCTTCGATGATAAGAGTATCCATCAGGCTGTTGAGTATGATAGTATATCCTGAAAATACCTCTCTGTCATTTACGAAATGGATTTGTTTGTTGGCATCTGCCTTTACAGCTTTTCCTTTTGTGTCGTAGACAGTAAAATTAAACCTATCTAATAAATCTTTGGTTACAGCATCCTTAACTTTTACTTCTCTAAGAATAAACATTACGTCTTCCTTTTGAGCATACAAATAATTGTATGACAAGAGCAGGGATAATAGGAGAATCAGTGTGCGCATGGTGTAGATTTTTTTGTTGTCAATTAAGTCTTCGCTATAATAAATTCTTTGTGTCTTAAAGTCCGTTTGTACATTTTCGGTTTTGCCAGTTTATACTCCATGAACTTTTAGACGCAACTAAAGTAGTTTTTTTTTTTTTTTTTTTTAACCAAATTTTTTAAAATTTCGTTTTTGTTAAAGCCGCAAAAATTACCCTTTTCATTCTCTTTACCCATCATACATTGCTGTCATTTTGCTACGATTCTTTCTTTATAGCCGTGTGAAACAGTTAATGAAAGCCGTTTTAGAGGAAGGAAAGCTCAACAACATCCGTTCACGCTTGTATTTGCTTTGCAGGCAAACACAATTAATTTCAATGTCTATGCGAAATATCTTTCAGAAAGATTATCTTTGAGAAAGATATATATTTCTGAAGTCAGACATGCTTTTGAAAATAATATCCTAATCAGTTATACATATCCCACCAATTACCCAATCCGGTATATAAACAATCGCTCAAGGGATTATTGTTGTTTCCGGGTCCGGCAAACCTGTCAGGCATCCAAAATACCGGTTGTGCCGAGAGAACTCAAAACACCTTCTAAACGGCTTTTAAATGCGTTTTAAACACTTTCTAAACGGAGTGGAAGCCACGACAGGATGTGAGCAAAGGCAGTGTCTTTGCTGTTTAGATACTGTTTAGACGCTGTTTAGATGCTGTTTTGGAGATATCGTTTTTCGGTTCGGTAACGTTTGTAGGATTTCTTGATCCCGGGTCCAAAATTGCTATAAAGCCATTCAGTTCAATGAAGGCAGAATGTAAACCGCTTTCGTTCACGCAACATTAAGTGTAAAGTTGATTCGTGAACCTGTATTAAGAGTGTAAATAAATAGCTAACCGTACTCAAATCTGTCAGCCTTTCTAGTGATAGTCAATAGAAACGGTAATATCCGGAATACTCATCGAGTATAATAGGTGAGCGATATGGATGTAATTGTCAGACAGAACTACTTGAGAAAATAGAAAAATATCTTGGTAAAGACATGATTCTTGTTCTGATAGTACAGTGCTGTTTTAGGTTATTTTGCTTTCTATCTGCTCTAAAATCAGCTGTTTTACTTACTCGGCTTGCTGTTTGTTTTCTTCCGTCTGGCGCAAAAACTGAATATTTATGCAAGAAAACAGGAATATAATTTCAGAAAAGCAGGGTTTATGCAAAAAGTTGACAAGGGATTCTGAGAAAATTACCTTGATGATTTTGATTTTATACCATGATAACTTTCGAAAATCACCTTGATGATTTTTGAAAACGGTAATCATGTTTTACAAAATTGCTTTTAGGAGGAGAATAATACAATATTTAACGTCTCGTTGATGGACTTTGGTGGATGCAAGAACCCCCTTTAATAAACAAGAAATCAAAGTGTTGCAGTGTAAAACAGCGTCTGAGAATGCGTTCGGATTCACAACAGCTCCTGTCGGGTGGATATGCACGATTCTCGATGCGGTGAAATATACAAAATGTCAGAATGAGCAGATTGTCAGGATACAAAAAAGAGCACTCCATGCCGGAGTGCTCTTTACTTTTATGCGTAGGTGATTACTTAATCACTTTCTTGCCGTTGATGATGTTTACGCCTCTTTTGGGAGCATTCAATTGTCTGCCGGCCAAGTCGTAAACCTTGTTGTCTGCCATCGGTTTTACGGTCTCAACATCTTTGATGCCGGTTCCTACCGAATCAAAATTTGTCGGATTGTCGTCTGTTCCCTCGAAAACAAATACGCTTGAACCCGGCATGGTGATGGTCAGCTCGGTATCAATGTTGATTGGCTTGCCTTCTTCCAGTCCTTCCAAAGCAACCTGGTCGGCGAATGATTTCACCATGGTGACATTGGTATTGACGAAAGCAGGAATTTCCAAAGCCTGGCGCAGGGTCAGCTTGATGGTCTGCTGGCTTGTGCTCGGGTTACGCAGGGTGAAGGTAGATTTCTTTCCGTTCCATGCAGCCCAACCATAGATATTGGCTTTGGCTCCATCCCAAGGATTACCGCCCACCCAGTGGATATCCGGCAATACATCGGCATTACGTTCCTGCCAATCCATGCAGTCTGCCAATTCTTTCCACAGCTTTCCATCGCCGATTTCGTTCATCAGCTTGTAATCGTTGTACAGCTCCACCATACCCGAACCGCAGGCAAAGGCACAGCGCAACTCGCGAACGATGCCGTCGTAGTTCATATCTTTGGAAACAGCACCAAACTCGGTCAGGATAAATCCGTGGGTCATCAGTGTGTTGATTGGGCACATCGGAGAATTCTGAACGAAGTTCTGGTAAACCAAGCGGTCGCGGTAAGTAATCCAACGCTCGCGGTCGCTGCCCTGATTACCGATTGTAGACCAGTCGTTCTCTTGGCGCCATACGGCATCGGTGAAGCGGAACCAGAATGGAGAAGCCCATGTTCCTACGGTTGTGTTGAGGAAGATGTCGGCTTTCTTCTTGCGGATGTCGCGCTCGATGCTGATAATTCCCTCGGCATTTTCAATACCCTTGTCGCCTGCGTCAGGACCAACTGCACTCCATTGTGCGCTGATACCGTCGAACTTGAAGAAACGGAAATCGTAGTCGTCAATCATCTTAGAGCATGACTCGATGAAGTATCGATAGTAGCTTTCGTTGCTGAGCTGCATGCCTCCCTTGTTTTTCCAGTAGTCGCGACGGTAGTTACCGCTGCCGCCATAACCGCCTACAGGGCCTAACCAGGCACCTTGTCCGGCACCCATCGTGCGTCCGATCTTATCAGGCTCTGAGAATCCGGTCGGGAAGTTCGGGTTGAATCTCCAGGTTCCGTATTCATCCCATCCGTCGTCCCATACAAAGGCAGCCGGAGCTTTCTTATACTTCTTGAAGAAGTCGTTATGCCAGTGCTGTACTACATCGGTACACTGCTCCTGGGTCATGTTTCCTTTATAGGTTGGAGGTGCTGCATTGTTGCGGTCGATGTTCAGTTCATACCATGAGATATAAACCGGCAAAGCACGCCAAGGCACTGCTCTTTCGCGTTCGCTGTAGGCCAAGAATGAACGTCTTGGTTGGTCGTCGGCAATCAAGCCCACTACGGCACTTACATTCCAAGTCTTGCCATCCTTCAGCGTAGTGTTTCTGCGCCACTGACCTTCGATTGGAGAAATTTTTGGTGCAGCCAGATAGATGGTATCCGGTGCTACCGTCATCACGTTGGTGATTTCTCCGTTAGAAGTGTTGCTTTCGTTCTTCATAGAAACGAGATAACGCAGAGTGAATGTTCCGTTGAACGGCAATTTTACGGTGTAGGTATTTCCCTCTTTGTTGGTTCCGGTATAACCGAAGTGGTAGTCATAGCCGATGGCATCCTTGCCTTGCAATACGTCCACTCCCACAATCTGCAGACGGTTGCTTCCGCCCTTGTAGAGGAATTCGGTGTTGATGACCACATCCTTACCGGTCACCTGAATTTGTTTTTCGTGTTTGTAGATATGCTCAGCCTCGTGACCCATTTCGCCGATACGGCCAGGAACTTCCGAAGCGTCTGCTTTGGTCCAGTAGCTGGTGTTCCAAGTTTCCTTAACCGGTACGTCCTCTTCGAAAACAGTTACGTTTGGATCGGTTGGAGTTTCCGGCTGTTCCGGAGTTACGGCACCCTCTGTCCAAGTGTTGGTAACAGTACCTTGAGAATTTAATCCCTCGCCACTGCCGGCCTTGGTTACGAAGTAGCGCAATTTGCAAGCACCATTGCCCTTGATATTTAAGTTGAAAATATTCTTGTCAGCACTGTTTCCAGTGAAACCATAGTGATAGTCGCTGCCGATAACCTCAGTACCTTTCACTACATCTACGCCGACAATCTGCAGGCGGTTGTTGCCGCTGCTGTATTGGAATTCAGCTTTCAAAGAAGAAGTCTCGCCGCTGATTTCGATGTCTTGCTCGTGCATGCTGATGTTATCAAAGGTCTGTCCCAAATCCAAAATGCCTTTAGGTACATTTCCTTCTGTGCATGCAGTCCAAGAAGACTCTTGCCATTCAAAAGTAAACGGAGTTCCTGAAGTCAAAGCTTTTGCGGCACGTGCGATGCGAGTAGCCGGTTTTTCAACTTCTTGGCCTGGTTTGGCATAAACCACAACCGGAGTTCCGATTTTTTTGCTGAATGTGATTTCACCGTTGCTGTCGATGGTCTGCGAAGCAGTTTCAACAAAGTAGCGCAAAATATATCCGCCCTTCTTAGGGATATTCAGTGTATATACGTTGTTGGCCATGCTTCCGCCGGTGTAACCAAAGTGGTAGTCGCTGGCAACAACCTTGCCTGAACCGTCGGTTACGTCCACACCGATAATTTGCAAACGGTGGCTTCCGCCTTTATATTTAAAGGTGATGGTCTGTTCGCCTTCCTCTCTGAAAGTTACGTAGCCGCGTGCAGCCGAAACTTTCTCCTTGGTAACAGGATATTGCTTGCCGCCATCTTCTGCAACAACCTTCAACAGTCCTTCCGGCAGTTCCTCGCCCGGCTGCCAGTTGAACGAAGCAGTGGTCCAGCTTTTTGGGGTGAATCCCAGCAAAGAAGAGTTGTTGCCCTTCACAGAGTTCAAGCCCATTGGAGTTTCCAGGCCGGCGAAAATCTTGTCGCTGGCAAGAACAGCACCGCGTGTGTTGCCCACAACCTGAGGAACAGATCCCGCTGCGATGTTGTCTACATTGTAAATCATCGGAGTAACCGACTGCATCTGCACGTCGCCCTCGCCCGAAAGATCCATTTCGGTGCGCAGATAGTGCGAACCGTCGCGCAGCACAGCTTGCCAGTTGATGGTCAGCTTGTCTTTGGTGAACACAGCCTTGATGGCTTTTCCGTGGAAGCGGTCAGAACCCTTCACTGCCAGTGCATCTCCTACAAGGTCTTCGGTAGTGACAGAAACCAATTTCATGTCCGAAGCATAAAACTCTGTTCCGTCGCCCAGCACCACCTTAAACAATTCCGTTCCGGCAGCCAGATTCATGGCAGCACATCCGTTGAACTTCAAGGTTCCGTCTGCCTTGATGAACTGAGCTTCGAGAAGGTTGTTTTTAAGGGTGTAAACATCGCCCTCTGTGGTCAGCAAAGCGGTTTCGGCCTGTTGCTGCTGCGGGAAAATCACAGCCTGTGAATAAGCCGGCGAAGCAACCAGCAAGCTTACCACAACACAGGTTCCGGTAATTAAATGTTTGTAGTTTTTTCTCATAAAAGTATTTTAATTAGGTATTGATTTTTCATAAATGCGTCATGAACCTCAGCATGTTGGGGTAATTCATTCATCATGCTGCTTCATGAACTAAGGGTAAATTGTTATGGCAAAAGTAATTATTTACTTTTCTTTTATAGAATATTTGCGAAATAAGTTTTTGTGTATTATTCCTTTTTATCATTTTTTTTTTTTTTGTTAAATGATAACAAATTGTGTATAGGGCAGCAGAGTCTTCATTTATGTTCTTGTTTTTTGTCCTTTTTGCTCCGGTGTATTGGTTCGCTTATTTTTAATCAAAGTGCAGACAAAAAGTAAATAACTTTAAAAACATATAAGGCAGAATCCGAATTATAAGCGTGAAACATATCTTTGAGACAAGTTTTTACCAATCAGATAATTATGAAGAAATCTACTGCTCTTTTTGCAGCCTTTGTGGCACAGTCGCTTGTGCTCTCGGCGCAAAATGCTCCACGTTTTCAGCCCTATATGTGTGAACCGCTGCCCGATACGGCACCCGAGTGGATGCAACGCCTGGCAGAAAATCCCACTTCTGTGAATTACTTTGAAATGGACTCGCTGTTTGAGAGCTGGGCGGCGCGCCATGTAGACGTGCGTGTCAAGACCCGATACCACAAGCCGGCAGTGAATTTTTTCCGACGCTGGCAACGGGCATACCGTCCGTTTGTGGATGCCAAAGGAAACATCCTGCTGCCCGAGTATGAAGCCCATTATCAGCGAATCGACTCTCTGAATGCTCTGTCGCTGAAACAAAGCAGAGCCCGAAAGGCAAAGGCCGCTTTGCAGAAGGCATCTTCGCAAACAGCAGACAGCCTTTCGGCCGTGTGGCACAATATCGGTCCCAATCAGACGGTGGCACCTGGAGCCAAGCCAAAAGATTCGCAAGCCTGTGTGTATCGCCTTGCCGTGGCGCCCTCGGCACCGAATATCCTTTATTGCGGCACGGAGTCGGGCGTGATATTCCGTTCGGACGACAAAGGACTGAACTGGAAACCTTGTAATGCCGCCCATTTCTTTGGCGGACCGACTTATGCACTGCAGGTTGACCCCTCTAATCCCGACATCGTTTATGCCGGAGGCGGACTCGCCTTATGGAAATCAACAGACGGTGGAGATACATGGAAGCGCCTGGAAGGCATCCGCTCACGCGTGAACAGCATACGCATCCATCCGGAAAATAACAACCGGCTGACCGTGGCTACGGCCTATGACCCGGTGCTCGAAACCGACGGAGGATTTTATGTGTCCGAAGATGGCGGACAGACGTTCGAGCAGACACTGCAAGGCATTGGCTATGACCACGAGCTGAAACCCGGCGACCCGGAAACGGTTTACCTGATTCTGCGTCCTACGGTGGGCTATAACACCTTCTTCTATAAATCAACCGACGGCGGACGCACTTTCCGTCAGCGGATGATGAAAGAGGGATGGGACTTGAATGCCGGAAGACTGGCAGTGAGCGAGGCTCCGGGCGGAGAAGATTATGTTTATGCCCTGGTAACAGCCTACGACCCGTGGATAAACGAGAACGGAGTGGGCAAGCCTTTCATCCTGCAAAGCAAGGATGGCGGAGAGCAGTGGAAGGACCAGACCATACGCGAGTATGACAGTAGCTGGGACGGACGCAACACTTTCTTCGGACTGGACGAGGACAAGGGAGGTCAAGGTTACTTTGACATGACTCTGGGTGTGTCGAACAAAAACCCGGAACATGTAATCTTTGGGTTGTGCTCTGCTTATCGTTCTACAAAAGGCGGCTACGGAGGCTGGGGCAGAGGTGCCGGAAATACAGCCATAGGAGGCTATACGGCGCAAGAGAAAATGCACCCGGATATTCAGGATATTGCCGTGAGCGGCGACGATACGTGGATTGCCACCGACGGAGGAATCAAATATTCTGCGGACTTCTTCGAGACAGTGGGTACCGATCGCATGAAAGGGATTTATGCTGCCGATTACCATGGTTTCGACATGGGATGGAACGAAGATGTGATGGCGGGCGGACGCTGGCATAACGGCGATGCCGTACACATGGCTTCTTACGGAAAAGGAGTGACCATGCACGTGGGCGGTGTGGAATATCCCACGGGACATGTGATGCTCAGCGACCCGCGCAAGGTGTATTTCAGCGATGCCGGACATTATTATATGCCGACTACGGTGGACGGTGTTCCCGAAGCTACCTACAATAAATATTTTACCGACAAAAAACCATTTGAAGTATTGCGCACCAGCGGCCGTATTGTGGCCGACCCGCGCTATGCACTGCGCATCATCATGAACGGCAGGGATGCGGATGACGACTGGGGTGTGGGCGATGTGTTTCAAATGTATGAATCCCTGGACGAGGGAGAAACGCTCACATCGATATTGAATACCGACGGCGAACGCATCAACAATTACGAGTTTGCACGCTCGAACCCGGATGTGATTTATGTGTCGGGACAAGTGGATATCCACCGCTCGCAGGATGGAGGAAAGACTTGGAACATTTTGCCGAAAAGAGCTTTCGGTGAGGATGTCATCACCGGATTCGCCCCGATGATGCTTGCCGTGCATCCACGCCAGGAAAATACGGTGTGGGTGACGAATACGAATGCAGGAGGTGCCGTGGCCTACACAACGGACGGCGGCGAAACCTGGACCAATCCGCTCGACGAGAACATGAAAGAGACTCCTTTCTGCTGGATTATCCTTACCGGTGATGAGGTGAACGGGGTGTATCTGGGCTCAGCAAATGGTGCGAAGGTGTTCTATAAAGATGATACGATGGAGAATTGGATGGATTATTCTGCCGGACTGAATCCGGGAGCGCGACTCACGCGCCTGATGCCTTTCTACAAGGAAGGAACATTGCGCGCAGCAACCGACCAGGGAATTTGGGAAATTCCGCTGGTCCGTCAGGATTTCAAGCCGGTGGCACAACCCATTGCGCTGAATCTGTCGCACGGCAATCTCACGACAACACCGCAAAAAGAGGTGTGGCTGGACAGCTATTCCATCGTAAAGCAAGAACCGGGAACCCGTTGGGAATGGTCGTTCTCGCCCGAACCGCAAAGAATCAGCGACCGCACTGCACGAAATCCCAAGGTGGTGTTCGGCAGAGACGGCGAATACGACGTAACCTTGCGCATTACCACGCCATCGGGAAAAACAGATGAGCGCACCATAAAGGGGATGATTCAGGTAAAAACCGGTACCGGAATGGATGAACAGACGCTTTCTGAAATGAAACCCAAGGCGGTGCTCTCGGCGCATACCGTAACGAAAGGGCAGAACTTGCTGCTGACAACGCAGGGCATGAGCGGACATAAAGTGCTGACCGTGCACAATGCCAAGGGACACCTGATGCAGAAATTCCTGCTGAACGAGGGACAGAACGGAGCGGAAATCCATACATCTAACTTGTCGCCGGGAGTTTATCTCTATGAGGTAAAGAGCCAAGGTGCCAAGGTTTTTGGCAAATTCATTGTAAACAATTGACAGAATGTAACAGAACGGAAATATGAAGAAGATAATTTTACCCATCTTGCTGGCCGGCTCGCTGCCTTTGGCAGCAAATAGAGTCACGGCATGGACGGCCGATCGCCCGTATGCCGCTGCAGCAAACAACGATACGCTCTTTGCCGAGGCTCCGCAATGGATGGCAGAACTGTGCTCGCCCTCTGTGAACGGACAGAACTACCGCGAAATCGTACAGCGCTTCGAGGCATACCGACGCACCTTGCCCAACGGTGGCAAGAAAACGCCTTTCAACAAGCATGTGCTTAATTATTTCAAGCGGTGGCAGACGATGATAGAGCCTTTTGTATTTGCCGACGGAACTATACGCCTTCCGGATGCCGATGCCTATCAGAAGCAAATCAACCGGATGAACAGTCTGGCTGAGGCCAAGGCGAAGACTCGGAAAGCACGTGGCATGGACAATGAGGCTGAAACACCGGCCGCTCCACAAGCCGTCTGGCATGTGGTGGCTCCTTTCAATACCTTTGATTATAAAAGCAAGAAGGCGGCGCCGTGGCAAAGCAATATTCAGCGTTTTGATGTGGCGAAAACCAACGAGAATATTCTGTATTGCGGTTCGGAAACGGGAATGGTGTTTAAGACTGTAGACAAGGGCAAAAACTGGAAACCGTGCGCCCCGATGCATTACTTCGGAGGTGAAGTGTCTACGGTGGAGGTGTCGGAAACTTCGGCTGACAAGGTATTGGTGGGCGCAGGAATGTCGCTTTGGCTCACCGAAGACGGAGGAGATACCTGGAAAAATATTACCCCGAGGGGAGCAGGTTCGTTCAAAAGGGTGCGCGATGCGGTATTCGACCCGAAGAATGACAACCGAATCCTGATGGGAAGCGACGAGGGCGTTTTCCTTTCAGAAGACGGAGGAAATACCTGGACGCGCAAACTCAGCGGACGTTGCTTCGACATTAAGTTCCAGCGTGGAGAACAGGCATCGGGAGTTTACCTGCTGCTCGACCAGATATACGACAGGAAAGGTGCCTGCATGTATGTGAGTACGGACAACGGAAAGGAGTTTTCTCGCATTCAAATACCGGATACCCGCTTCTCTTCGGGACGTATCGCCGTGACTCCGGCCAATAAGGATTACGTCTATCTGCTGGCTTGCCAGGGAAGCAATGCGCAGCATCCTTTCTTCCACGGCGAACCTTGCCTGATGAAAAGTACGGACGGCGGAAAAAACTGGACGAAAAACGAGATCTCCGGTCAGATGAATGTGATGGACAGCAACGGCGGCCAAGGCTATTATGACATGGTGATTGCTGCTTCACCAAAGGACGCAGAACACTTGCTTTTTGGTATTCTCTTCCTGTACAGCTCGCACGACGGAGGCAAAACACTGGACCAGCATCCGCAAAACACCACATCCGACCCTTCGAGACTCGGACCGGAAATAGGCGGATATTTTGGCAAGTATGAGTTGCACACGGACATGCAGGACTTGTATATCTCGGAAGCTACTGCCGAAACCTGGCTCTCTACGGATGGAGGTATGGCTTACTGCGCCAACATCATGGATTCGGAACCGGTAATCAGCAACAACGGCATTTATGCTGCCGAGTTCTGGGGCTTCGACCAAGGATGGAACGAAGACGTGATTGTGGGCGGACGAAATCATAACGGCAATATGGTGCATCTGGCGGACTACGACTCTGTGTCGGTGGCCTTGCAGGGCAGTGAGGTGCCTACCGGCTATGTGTTCTTGAGTAATCCGCGCAAGATAGCCTTTTCGGACACCAATCAAAAATTGCTCGTGCCGGATAAGTGGACCGATGAATTCCGCGATTTTGAAGGAGCTGAGCGTTTTTGGGTATTTCCCATGGAGAGTACCCGCTATGGAGTGGGCTTTGAATATCATCCGGCTTATGCACAGAACTTCTTGATTGCCACGCACAGCCGCATGGCAACCGGCGACGAGGGACTGCACATCCTGTGGCGCACAACCGATGATGGCCTGAGCTACACCAAGGTGTTTGAGTTTGAAGGAGACATCTCATCATATGCCGTTTCGCGTGCCAATCCCGAAAAAATAGTAGTGGCTGCCGGAACACGCATCTATCATTCGGAAGACGGCGGCAAGACGTTCGAGGCTTTTGATACACCTGACGAGATGCAGAATACCTTAAGCTTTAAGGTGGCCCTGCATCCTACACGAGAGGATGAGATATGGGTGAGCACCCATGCTCCGGGAGGTATGTACCGCACAACAGACAACGGGGCTTCCTGGCAGAAAATGGACCAGGGACTGGATTTGACCGCCCCGAACGGCAGCCGCATGTCGCACGAGATTACGCGTTTCTTCTTGACGGGCAACGAAAAGAATGCGGTGTATGCCATTGCCGATGCGGCCTTGCAATATACCGAGTCAACCTTGGTTTATGCCGGAAGGGTGGTGTATTGGGATGAGGCGCAGCAGTGCTGGACGGATTTTTCTCAGGGACTGCCCGAAATGATCCGCCTGAATCGTATGCTGCCTTTCTACAAAGAAGGCAAAATCCGTGTGGCAACCAACAACGGTGTGTGGGAAACGGCTTTGGCGGATACGGTGTTTGCTCCGATAGCCCAACCGCTCTTGCTGAATGATGGAGATGGTGCGGATCTGAAAACAGATGAGTTGCACTTTGACAGTTATTCTATCGTGAACCAGAAGAATGCTCAATGGCAATGGCAGTTCCAACCACAGCCGCTGTCGGTGAGCGATGCAACGGCACGAAATCCTGTGGTACGCGTACAGCCGGATCAAAGTTACCATGTCACGCTCACGGTGACCAATGCCGAAGGACAGACTGACAGCCGTACCGTGAAGAATATGATTCGAGGCAGTAAGGACGTGCCGACAACGGGGATTTCGGAAACTACTGCAGAAACCGGGGCTGATAAGACTTCAGTAACCTTGCTTTATACCCTGCTGCAGGCAGGAGCTCCGCTCCACTTCCGTGTGCATCATCCGCAAGGAGAATTGACAATTCGCATCTACAATGCAAAGGGACAGATGATTCATCAGGAGGCATTGCGTCACGGCGACAACACCTTGTCGCTTCCCGGTCTGACTCCCGGCATGCACTTCTATCGTGTTGAGGGAGATTCTTACCTGTCTGTGGGACGCTTCTATGTGCGCTGACTTTGATTTTACACCTTATTATATATAGTAAGAGCCGTATCTAGACTTCATAGGAAGTCGGGATACGGCCCTTACTGTTCTGTTTCTGTTTGTTCCGGTCCTTTGTCCGGATAATCCGACGGGCGGATTATCCCACGCAAGAACCCGGTTTCACTTCTTTCTCAGTAGTGATGACACTGAGCGATCCGTCGTGGTTCACGGCAGAAAGAATCATGCCCTGACTCTCGATACCCTTCAGCTTGCGAGGGGCCAGATTGGCAATGAAGCACACCTGTTTGCCTACTAAGTCCTCGGGTTTGTAGAACTTGGCAATGCCCGAAACAATGGTGCGGTTTTCCAGTCCGTCGGCAATCTTGAAGCAAAGCAGTTTGTCTGCTTTCGGCACCTTGGTACATTCCAATACGGTACCCACACGGATGTCTAGTTTCTCGAAGTCCTCAAACGGAATGTTCTCCTTGATTGGTTCAGCCTTATAGTTGGCTTCTTCGTTGGCCTTCTTGGTGTCGAGTAGTTTCTGGATTTGAGCTTCGATGGCCGCATCCTCGATTTTCTCAAACAGCAGCGAAGGCGTATTCAGCTGATGACCCTCTTTCAACAGTTCGGTGCTACCCAGCTGTGCCCATTCGAATGTTTCCATATTCAGCATCTGGCGCAGTCTTTCGCTGCTGAACGGCAAGAACGGTTCGAATGCAATCGCCAGGTTGGCTGTAAGCTGCAAAGAAATGTATATGATGGTCTTGACACGTTCCGGATCGGTTTTAATCACTTTCCAAGGTTCGCAATCGGCGATGTATTTGTTACCGATACGAGCCAAGTTCATGGCTTCCTTCTGTGCATCGCGGAACTTGAAGTTGTCGAGCAATTCTTCTACCTTTACCTTCACGTCCTTAAACTCATTCAGTGTGTCGCGGTCGTAGTCTGTCAGTTCGCCACAAGCAGGAACTACACCGTTATAATATTTCTGTGTCAGCTGCAGGGCACGGTTTACGAAGTTGCCGTATACGGCCACCAGCTCGTTGTTGTTGCGAGCCTGGAAATCACGCCAGGTGAAGTCGTTGTCTTTTGTCTCGGGCGCATTGGCCGTAAGTACGTAACGCAACACATCCTGCTTTCCTTCAAAGTCGCGCAAATACTCATGCAACCAAACAGCCCAGTTGCGTGAGGTAGAAATCTTGTCGCCCTCCAGGTTCAGGAACTCATTGCTTGGTACATTGTCTGGCAAGATATAGCTGCCTTCAGCTTTCAGCATGGCAGGGAATACAATGCAGTGGAACACAATATTGTCCTTTCCGATGAAGTGAATCAAGCGACTATCAGAGTCTTTCCACCATTTCTCCCAAGAATCAGGCAACAACTGTTTGGTGTTGCTGATGTAACCAATTGGTGCATCAAACCACACATAAAGCACTTTTCCGTCGGCACCTTCCACCGGAACCGGTATTCCCCAGTCCAAATCACGGCTTACGGCGCGTGGTTGCAAGCCCATGTCGAGCCAGCTTTTGCATTGTCCGTATACATTGTGTCGCCATTCTTTATGGTTTTCCAGAATCCATTCTCTCAGCCAAGCTTCGTGCTTGTCCAATGGCAAATACCAGTGTTTTGTTTCGCGCATCACAGGCTTAGAGCCGCTGATTGCACTTTTGGGATTAATCAAATCAGTGGGAGAGAGCGAGGTTCCACATTTTTCACATTGGTCTCCGTAAGCTCCTTCTGCATGGCAATGAGGACATTCACCGGTAATGTAGCGGTCGGCCAAAAAGGTTTGAGCCTCCTCATCATAGTATTGCATGGACGATTTTTCTACAAATTCACCCTTGTCATACAAAGTTCTGAAGAATTCAGATGCTGTTTCGTGGTGTATTTCCGAGCTGGTACGTCCGTACACATCAAACGAGATGCCGAATTCGCGGAACGAATCGCGAATAAGTGTGTGGTATCGGTCTACCACATCCTGCGGTGTAATACCTTCTTTCTTGGCACGGATGGTGATGGGCACACCATGTTCGTCCGAACCTCCAATAAACAATACTTCTTGTTTTTTCAGACGCAAGTAGCGTACGTAGATGTCTGCCGGCACATAAACGCCTGCCAGATGTCCGATGTGTACCGGACCGTTGGCATAAGGCAGAGCCGAAGTGACCAAAGTTCTTTTGAAATTTTTGTTCATATTTTCGTTCTTTTGAAATAATCAAGTGAAATCGAGTACAAAGATAGTGAAAGGTGAGAGCAATAGAAAATACTGAAAACAAAGTTTTCGAAGTATTTTATTGCCGAGCCGCCTCCTATCTTATACAAAGATAGGAAAAGGTGCGTGAAGTGGCAATGCAGAAAACAAAGTTTTTCGAGGCACCCGTTCCAACGGATCTGCAATCCGTTGGCATAATGAAAATCCTCAGTGGATTCTTAATCCTTACATTTCTGTGTTCATCTTTGTCGAAAACAGAGTTTCTTTTGCATATTTCCTCATTGAGAAACTCTTGCTTGTGTTCCCGTTCGGATTTGGAATTCCTCACACTCCTCAGCAATCGGAATCGGAAATCCGCTTGACTGCATCCGTTGTCTGTTTGCATAGAACTAGGAATCCGCTTGCAGGCATTTGTCCGTTCGTTCGTTATTCCGGTTTGTCTGTTGTCGGAAGATTCTCCTTGATATAAGCATCGAGCGATGCATCCTCCATGCGTTCAAAACAGTTTCGTGCTGTTTTTCCCGACCCGAATCCAACCACCACACTATCGTTGACGCATAAAATTTCTCCGGCTTTAATTTTCTGTTTTAAAGCTGTGATGCGGTAGGAGTTAATATAGTCATGAATGTTGTTGTAGCCCTGACTGCGCAAGCATTGCAGCATCAAATGGCGGTTGATTCCGGTAGCTTCGCAAAGTCTGTCCCTTCCGAAAGAACTTTCTGTCCATTCCTTTTTCTGCTGCATGAAAAACTCCACGCGATGGAAACGCTCCTTGTTAGCCTGATTAAAGTCCTCCTTCTCAATCTGAGCAATCCATTCTTCTGTGGGAGCCTCATTCACCTGTTCAATGGCTGGCTTAGGCAGATGTATGGCCATTGTCTCGAGGGTGCGGAAGAAGATATACATATTCAATAAAGAAAAGAGAGCCAAATAAATCAACAAATTGGTAATGTCGTAAAATATGGCAGACAATACATAGAATATAGCAACTACGCCAATGGCAAAGCCATATGCTTTGACATAGCGAGGCACTTGTGAATGCTTGACCAACAGGTGTGGCAAGCGGAATATATTTACAATGTAGTAAACAGATACGCCTAAACAACCCAATCGCAGCAGTAAATCGCTCTGCAACAGCTTTTGCGGAATCTCCTCAAACTGATGGATGACAATCGGTTCGCTCTCAAAAAAAAGTCCTACGGCATAAAGAGACAATACAATAATAGCAGGAGTGGCATATTTCCACATGCGTTGCCATTGCAGATAACCGGGCATGGCAATGCCCAAAGGCTGCAAACTTTGCAAAAAAGAGCTGACCACAAGCATCATCAACATATAGGGATGCAAAATGCCAAAATCTTTGCCGCTATAGTTGAGCATGAAGGGAATTCCGGCACAGCCTCCCAAACCAAAAATAGCAGTAATCCAAGCCAATGCTAAATATTCTACTTTATAACGAGAATAAAGGAAAAGCACGGCACTCATCATGAGATGAATTACGGTATAAGAAACGAGTGTGATTAACAGTATATTTTGCATGTTTGATATTATAGTAGTTAAAGATAAGATAGATACTCTGTCTGCAAAGTTAGGTAATAATTTGAAATGCAATAGGATATATTCCCAAAAAGCAAAGATTTGTAGCTAAATGTTCTACGTTTGTATTTTTATTGCGAGGAGTATTTTTATTAAAATATTAAGGCGATTATAAAAAATATTCTATAATTTGTTTGGGGGGGGGGAATTATGTTATATATTTGCAATTCTTTGCTCTTATACTTGTTAGAGTATTAATAAAGGTTTATCGAAGGACGCTCTGTCGGAATGATAAGATTTGATGTAAAGTGTGTGGTTGTATTTTCCGTTATTCCCTCTTCCGATGTTTCACATTTTTGCATTTTCTAATTTATCAAATTAATTAATGAATATGAGAGCAAAAGTATTATTCTTAGCTATGATGCTGTCTTTCTTGGGACTGTATGCTCAAGAAACACAAGTGATTTTTCAAGAGGGATTGGGCGCTGTACCCGAATCTGGTTCGTCTTTTTCATTCAGTGAGTATCCGGACTGGCAAAACAAGAACGTAACTTTCTCGGGAACGGGTGCGGTTCGTTGGACGGCACGTTATATCTGTGATATATCGGGCTCTTCAAAAGGTGCGTATGTGTATTTGACAGAGGAGCAAACTTTCTGCATTGAGGGCATTGATGTTACGGATTGTCAGGATATTGAATGCTCATTTCATTTTAAACAAACGTCTACCGGTACTTCCAAATTGGATTTTTCCTTTTTTGTGGATGACCATGAGGTTTACAGCCTTCTTGGTTATACCGAAAATACCAAATGGCAGGTATTGAAGAAAGGAACAAAAAGCAAAGGTAAAAAACTAAAAATTCAAATCAAGGCAAGGACATCGGTTTGTATTGATGATATTATAATTACGGCTAAACGAACAGCTTCGGTTCGGCCTACAGCACCTTCTTTCAGCTTGGATACGCAGTGCTGGTATACCGAAGCGCAGACGCTTGTCTTGAAAGAAACTTCCGGAGCCTCTGTTTATTATACCTTGGATGGTACGGAACCTACTGAATCTTCTGAAAAATATACCGCACCGATTACTTTGGATAAGTCAACGACGGTGAAGGCAATTGCTGTGAATGCGGCAGGAAAGAGTCCCGTTGCTGAGGCTTTCTATAAGATTCAGGTTATGCCGACGGCATCAAGTTTGACCGATTTCCGTGGGGCAACTGAAACTGTTCGCCTGAATCTGGACAATGCCGTCGTGACGGATGTGGATGCCGACGGCATTTATGTGCAAATGCCAACGGGCGGCTTGCGTTTGCCTACCGGTACATTGAGTGCAAAGCAAGGGGATAGGCTCGGAGGATTCTTGATGGGTATGCCCGAAATTATCCATTCGGACATGTTGGCTGTGGCGTCCGGTGCCAATTACGAACCGGTTGTCGTTACGCCTTCTGCTGCTTTGCCTGCGCCAAAAAGTGCATCGCTGTCTGCCGTTGTGGCCCAGCCTGTGAATTATTTTGCCTGCTATTTTAAAATGAGCCACCTGTCTTATAATAAGGAAACGCAATCTGTTGCATCGGCAGCAGGTGAAACCGAAGCGTCCTTACGCATTAAAACAGGGGAGTGGGCACAACAGCCCACCTGGACCTGGCCGGAAGATTTCAGCATTCAAGGCATTCTGAAAGCAGATCGTGAAGGCTTGTATTTGTGGGTTGCCGAATCTGCTTGGGTTACAGAGGAATCTGTGCAAGAGGAAGTCATGCCGGCTGGTACCGCTTTGGTGATGAAAGATCAAAACGGTGTGATTTATGCTGCCAAAACAGAATTGTTGAATAATGGTTTGAAGGGCGTAGTTGTGGGAGAAGTGGCCGGAAAGATCGTTGCTTCGGAAGGTTACGTGGAAAGTATCAAATGGAATATTGAAGAGAATACCCAAGTCTTTTATATCAAAACTCCTAAAGGAAAGTATCTGGAAGTCGCTACGAATGATTTGGATTTGAAGCTCGCTTCCAGCTCATCGCAAGAAAGTAAATGGAAACGTAATGAGCAAGGCTATTTGCAAAACTCAAAAACAGCCAACCGTGCCTTGTTTTATGCAACATCTTCTCATGTGATAAAAAATTACAGTTTCAATTCAGGAAACTATGCCGATGGTGTTCCTGCCAAAGATGCTCCTTTCTATGTTGGTTATGTCCGTTCGAAGTTGACCGTCGGAAAGTGGGGGACAATCTGCGTTCCGTATGCTGTTCGGGCAGAGCATTTCCAAGGAGCTGCATTTTATGAGGTGGAAGGAAAAATCCTGAATGCAGCTACCGGGAAAGCCATAGCTCTGGTTCTGTCCCGTCCGGTGCAACAACTTGAGGCAGGTATACCTTATATAATAAAGGCGGACGGACAACAAATGTCGTTGCTTTATACCGGCAGTGCTGTATCATCGCCAATGTCCAAGAACGGACTGTATGGTTCGTTTGATGCCATCAATGAGGAAAAAGACCCAAACAATACAGATTTGCAAGGCAAATACGTCTTTTCAGACAATAAGTTGTGCCGTTGTGCAGCCGGATCTTCGATGACAGCCAACAAAGCATACGTGTCAATAGAAGACGTGCCCGTGTTTACCGAAGCCGTTAAGCCCGGCATGCTAAGCATTCCGTTGATGACAGAAACGACCGGTATTGCCGAAGAAACAGCTACAGCAATTCGAGACGAATCTGTATATACCCTGCAAGGAGTGTGTTTGGGCAGTTGGCAACAAGTGAAAAAAAGTTTGCCTAACGGCATTTATATTGTGAACGGTACAAAAGAGATAATCAACAATAAATAAACAAAATTGATACAATAAAAAATATGAAACAGAAAAAAAATAAGAATTTTAAAAAATATAGCACACCCTCTTTGCGTTATACTTGTTTAGTAAAGGAAGTATTTATGTGCAGTAGCCCTGGTGGCAATACACCAGGCAACCAAGTCCAAATAGATGATACCGAGGGCATTTGGCAAGCCGATGCTAATGAGGAGAACTCAGTAGGGAGTATTTGGGAGTAAATCACATTGATGCAGGCGATACCTAAACGGGGACCCTCTTCTTTTTAGCTTAAAAACTGTTATATTTGGGAAAAAGTTGGCAGAATACTTTTATCTTTTGAAAAAAAAGTTTATTTTTGCAATGTTTTCGATAATTAAAGGCTTTATGAAAATTTTATTAACATCAAAAAAGTTGGTTTTGTACGTGCTGGTTGCAATCGTATGCTGCATGGGAAATATGTACGCACAGAGTGTTGCTCAAGTGGTGCGTACCCATACCGTTGTTTCTGATGATGGTGTTCATGAAGGGGCTAATGTATTGAAGACAAAGATGCTAAACTCTGCTTATCCCGTGAGCATCCAGTTGAAGGGAACCCGTTTATGTGTCACCAGCAAATACGTACAGTTGCTTCCTGTGTATAATGAAAGGGGTGTTTTTTATGGCATGTTCCGCTTGAACAAAGGCACCAATTGGATTGGCGGTTTGCCCAGTGGTGTGTATTTTATCAATGGCAGAAAGGTCATGGTGCCATAAAAAATAATTCTGTTTCTTGTGTAATTTGAGAAAGAACCTTTATTTTTGCATATTGAAAAGCAATAGAATTAAGTATGCAAGATCATTCGATAACAGAAATAGACCTGGATCAAATCATCCGGGCACGTGCCGGAAAGCGGGCGAAGTTTATTCCTAAATTTCTTGTCAATGGATTAAAACGCCTTATTCATCAGGATTTTATTAATGAATTTTTGCGTAGAGGGCACGTAGGTGTTGATTTCTGCGAAGAATGTATCCGTTATTTGGATGCAGACATAAAGGTTCGTGGTTTGGAAAACCTTCCCATAGACTCCCGTAAATATACTTTTGTAAGCAATCATCCGTTGGGCGCTATTGACGGCGTGGCCTTGGGAATGATATTGGGACGTAAATTTAACGGAAACGTAAAATATTTGGTGAACGATCTTTTGATGAATCTCAAAGGATTGGCTCCCTTGTGCATTCCTATAAACAAAATTGGAAAGCAGGCCCGCAACTTTCCGCAAGTTGTCGAAGCGGGCTTTCAGTCCGACAGCCATATTATCATGTTTCCGGCAGGATTGTGCTCCCGGAAAAACGATGAGGGGCTGATTCGTGACCTTCCCTGGAAAAAGACATTCATCTCTAAAAGCATAGAAACTCAACGCTGGGTCGTTCCTATTCATTTTGTGGGGCAGAATTCTCCGCGTTTCTATCGAGTGGCCCGTATGTGCAAGAAGTTGGGACTGAAGTTTAACTTTGCCATGCTTCTGTTGCCCGATGAAATGTATCGCAGCCAGCATGGACATTATGAAGTGATTGTGGGCAAGCCAATATCCTGGGAAACATTCGATCATTCAAAGTCGCCTGCGCAATGGGCTGAATTTGTGCAGAACGAAGTATATAAACTGAAATAATTACGCGATAACAAATCTATATGGAAGAAATTATGGCTCCCGTGAGTAAGGATATCCTGAAAGCAGAACTTACAGAAGACAAAAAGTTAAGGGGCACAAATAAAAGCAATAACGAGATTTACATTGTTACGTGGCAAAATGCTCCCAATGTGGTGCGCGAGATTGGACGACTCCGTGAAATAGCTTTCCGAGCTGCCGGCGGCGGTACAGGAAAAGCACTGGACTTGGATGAGTTTGACATGATGGAGAATCCATACAAGCAGTTAATTGTATGGAATCCAGAGGCAGAAGAAATCTTGGGTGGCTACCGTTATATTTTAGGTTCGCAAGTAAAAGTGGACGCAAATGGGCAGCCCGTTCTGGCCACATCGCACATGTTTCATTTCTCCGAAGAGTTTATGCGCGATTATATGCCGTATACCATCGAATTGGGGCGTTCTTTCGTGACGTTGGAATACCAAAGTACCCGTGCCGGATCGAAGGGTTTGTTTGCCTTAGACAATTTATGGGACGGATTGGGTGCGCTTACCGTGCTGCGTCCTCATATCAAATATTTCTTCGGTAAGATGACTATGTATCCTTCTTATAGCCGAAGAGGTCGCGACATGATTCTGTATTTTTTGCAGAAACACTTTGCCGACAAGGACACACTGGTTACTCCGATTCAGCCCTTACAGCTTGAATTGGATCCCGAATACCTCAAACAGTTGTTTTGCAAGAGTAATTTTAAGGAGGATTATCGCATTCTCAACTCCGAGGTGCGCAAGCTGGGGTACAATATCCCTCCGCTGGTAAATGCTTACATGGGCTTGTCGCCCACGATGCGTATGTTTGGCACTGCCATCAATGATGAGTTTGGCGATGTGGAAGAGACGGGAATCTTGATTGCCGTGGATGAAATCCTGACTGAGAAGCGAGTGCGTCATATTGACTCTTTCGTAAGAAAACATGCAGCTGATGTAATTCCCGAGCCGGGAGCTGCCCGTATCATCTATAAAGGCAACAACGACTGATGCGTCTGTTCGCCTTCTTTACACATGGGGCAAATTGATGCCGTGAATCTTGCGATACAGATCTAAGGCATAAATGTCGGTCATGCCGGAAATGAAATCCAATACAGCCATCACGCGGTCATACAGCGTGGTGGCTTTTGTTTCATATTGAGGAGAAATCAAATCCATGAGCAGGCGCGAGCGCACTTTCTGAGGTTGGGTTACAGCCTCAAGGTATAGCTTCAGAAGTGAGGTGATTACCTGGAAACCTGCCAACTCAACATCCACAACATCCTTGCTGCGATATATCTTGCTATAGGCAGTCTGTGTGCATGCCTTGTAGGCTCTTGCCTGAAGTTCGCCGATATGGCCGATTAGAGTGCCTTGGAATGTTCCGTTGAGAATATCCGTTTCGTGCTCCATAAATGTACGGACGCATTCCTGTACCAGGCAACCGATGACCGACGATCTCAGGTAAACAATCTGTTCGTTGCAGTCGGTCACTGTGTGCATGATGCTTTTGATGCGTGTCTGTTGCTCGGAAGGGAAGAATGCCAGCAGCAGTTGCTGTGTTTCTTCGGTAGACAAGATTTTCAGTTTGTGTGCATCTTCTATATCCATAATTTGGTAACAGATGTCGTCAGCTGCTTCTACCAGATACACCAACGGATGTCTGGCAAAGCGCAAAGTGCCTTGGGGGCTCTCCAGTTGCCGTATACCCAGTTCGCCGGCAATCTTGACAAAATCGTTTTTTTCGCTGTCAAAGAACCCAAACTTGCGTCGGTTGCCGGCCAGGGAAGAGCAGAATGGATATTTTACTACCGAAGCCAAGGTGGCATAAGTCATGACAAAGCCACCCGGCCTGCGACCCTGGAAATGATGGGTGAGCAGGCGAAACGTGTTGGCGTTGCCTTCAAAATGAATCAGGTCATTCCATTGGTTTGTGCTAAGACCGGCCGGATCGGATTCGTCTTTATAGTCTTTGAGCCACAGCCCCTCGCCTTCGCTGAAGAAAGTGCCGATAGCCTCTTCGCCGGAATGCCCAAAAGGAGGATTTCCCAAGTCGTGTGCCAGGCAGGCAGCCGATACAATAGCCCCCAATTCGGTTACATGAGTTTGTTTCAGTTCCGGGTGTTTTTCTTGCAACAAGCGAGCACAGTCGTTGCCCAGAGAACGTCCTACGCTCGATACTTCCAGGCTGTGGGTCAGTCGGTTGTGTACAAATATATTGCCCGGAAGTGGAAAAACCTGTGTCTTGTTCTGTAATCGTCGGAAAGGTGCCGAGAAGATGAGCCGGTCATAATCCCGCTGAAATTCCGTGCGGTCGTCTTTCTTTTTTGCGTATAGTTCCTCCAATCCCAGTCTTTTGTTCGAGATAAGCTGTTCCCAATTCATAATCCATGTCTTAAATAGTGAATACACAAAAGTAATTAAAAAGATAAGTAAAAAGAGTTTTATAAAGAAAAAACCGCCGTTTATTCTGTGGAAATCCCTAATTTTGCATCTATGTAGTGAAAGTCGAGTGCAAAATATAACACAGAAATCTAGATTTTCGAAGGATATCTTGCCAAGGCTTTTTCTCTGTTGTATCATTTTCAAAAAAATATAGACAAAGAAATTATGGAAATACAAGTTATTAATAAGTCTCGTCATCCGCTTCCTGAATATGCAACTTTGATGTCGGCCGGCATGGATTTGCGCGCTCATTTGGATGAGCCTATCCTATTGAAACCGATGGAGCGCTGTTTGGTTCCTACCGGGTTGTATATTGCGCTTCCTCCAGGTACCGAAGCACAAATCCGTCCGCGCAGCGGCTTGGCTTTGAAGAAAGGCATTACTGTGTTGAATGCACCGGGAACCATTGATGCCGACTATCGAGGAGAGATTGGGATTATTTTGATTAACCTCTCTCAAGAACCTTTTGAGATTCAAGATGGAGAACGTATAGCCCAGATGGTTGTGGCACGTTATGAGCAGCTGACTTGGAAAGAAGTGGATTCGCTCGACGATACCGAGCGCGGGGCAGGTGGTTTTGGACATTCAGGACAGAAATAAGCAAGTGAAGGATATTCGTTTTTTTTTAGGACAAATAGGGCTGTGGACAGTATGTATTCTGCTGTTGTCAGCCTGTGGGACGGCACGTCCGTCAAAAGTGCATACGGAATTGCCGCGTACTGCTGCGCAGAACCGTTTATATGATTACTATTATACAGAAGCTGTCAAACAGAAAATCTTGGGACATCATGATGAAAGTTTCCAGCTGTTGCAATATTGCCGTGAGTTAAATCCGCAGGCCGGTGAAACACTTTATGACTTGGGCATGTATGCCTTGTTGATGCGTCAGGACACACTGGCCGAGGAATATCTGTTGCGTGCTGCTACTTTGGAGCCCGACAATATATGGTATCGGGAAACGCTTTCCAGTTATTATCTCAGTCGCAGTGAATGGGGCAAGGCACAGGAATGCTTGGAAGAAATGATTCGTTTGAATCCGAAGCGGTCGGATGTGATGATGCATCTGGTAAACTTATATCAGAATGAGAAAAAATATGCCCAGGCGATTGGCGTGCTCAACCGGGTAGAAACGCTCGAAGGCAAGAGCCTGCAGTTGGCGATGGAAAAGTATTGGCTGTATATGCAGCTGAAAGAGAAAGAAAAAGCATACGGAGAATTGAAATCTCTGATTGCCGAATATCCCAATGATTTGAGTTATCAGGTAGTTTTAGGACGGGAATATCTGGTTAATAATGAGATTGACCTGGCAAGACAGATATTTGATGATGTGGCGAAAAAAGAGCCCAATAATACATTCTTGCTTCAGGCCGAGATGGATTATGCACAGGTCGTGAAAAACGACTCGTTGTTTCAAGCGTCACTCAACCGAATCCTTTTCGGGAAAGAAGTCGATCAGCAGACCAAGTGGAGCGTTATGAAAGCTTACGCTGCGCAGCAACCTGAAGACAGCTTGTATCAGCTCCGTGTGAAGCAAACTTTCAAAAAACTGCTGGCAGAGCCCGAAACAGGAGCCGAAATTTGGATGCTTTATGCCGTTTATCAGATTACACAAAAAGAAAGTCCCGACTCAATCGAACCAACATGGAACCGAGTCTTGCAGTTGCAGCCCGACAATCAGGCTGCTTTGCAGGAGTTGCTTCGCATCAGCATCAGCAAACAGAATTTCCGAAAGATAGAACGTTTGTGCGATAAAGCCGTACAATATTATCCCGATATGGTGGTGTTCTATTATTATAAAGCCATGGCCCATTATCAGCTGGATGAGAAAAAGCAGGCAGTAGCCACGATTGAACTGGGTGTTCGGCAAGAGATAAAGGACGAAGACAAAGGGATGATATCTGATATGTACAGCATTTTGGGCGATTTATATCACGAACAGAAATTGCAGGAAAAATCGTATGCTGCCTATGATTCCGCTCTAGTTTACAACAGTCAAAACTTAGGTGCCTTGAACAACTATGCTTATTTCCTTTCGTTGGAAAACAAGGATTTGGACAAGGCCCAGGAGATGAGTTTTAAAACCGTACAGGCCGAGTCGGACAATGTGGTTTATCTGGATACCTATGCCTGGATTCTTTTCTTGAAAGAGAAGTATACCGAGGCAAAAGTCTATATGGACAAGATTGTGGGTTATTACGAAAATGAACCGGAGTCCGAGAAAGAAAAAGAAAGCAAAGCCTCGGTGAGCGGCGGTGTGCTGGAACATGCCGGCGATATCTATTTCATGTGTGGCGAAGCAGACAAAGCTTTGAAATATTGGAAGATAGCACAGGAAATGGGAGACGTATCGCCTTTGTTAAGTGAAAAACTTAAACAGAAAAAATACATTGCACCATGAGAAATCTTAAATATATGGTAGTGGTGATGGGATTGGCAGTAATGGCTTTGTCTTCCTGTCGTTCTACAAAGCAGGCGGCCCCGTCTGCACCGGTAACTTCTGCTCGTACGGAACAGATTATCCGTAACTTGAATGAGCGCAAGCTGGAACAGAACCGTCCGTTGACGGCGAAAGTATTGCTCCAGTTAGAGTTGGACGGTAAAAAAATGTCGGTAGGTGGTAACCTGCGCATGAAGCGTAATGAGGTAATCCAGCTGACAGCTTCGGTTCTCTTTGCCGAAGTGGGGCGTATTGAGTTTACACCTGCATATATGCTGTTGCTCGACCGTATGGGAAAACAGTATGTCAAGGTAGGTTATGACGAAGTACCTTTCTTAAAACGCAGCGGTTTGGACTTCTATTCCCTGCAGGCGTTGTTTTGGAATGAACTGTTTGTACCCGGCAAGCAAGGCGCTTTGCGGGAGCAGGATTTCACGTCGAGTACGGAGGATGGTCTGCTGCAGCTTGTCGTGCGCGAAGCATCACTCGTTACACTTCGTTTTGCGTTAAATCCGTCCGACGAGACCTTGGTCAACACGCGTATTGCTTCTTCCAAGCAAGGACCTCAGCATTTTGATTGGCATTATCTGCATTTTAATAAAGGAATTGCCGACAAGATGGAACTCAGTATGGCAGGCATCGGAAAGGATGTGCGCATCGGTATGACACTATCTAATATCCGTAATAACGGCGATTGGGAATTGACGCAGATTCCGGAAAAGAAATACAAGCGGGTGGATCCCGTGGTTCTGTTCAAAAAGTTGTTGAAAATCGGATGAATAAGGTTGGGTATATTTTAGCTTTGGCGACTTTGATTCCTTTGGGAGCGCAGAGCCAGAACAAAGTCCGGAAGAAAGCACAGGGCAGCTCTCGGGTGAAAGCCTTGAAAGTGCAGCAAAATGAGGTGCGTAAAAAAATAAATCAGTCGCAAAATGAGCTGAATCACACGCGCAAGGATGTAGACTCTAAAATTAAATCCATTCAGTTTATGGATGTGCAATTGGAAAGCCGGTTGCGCTACATCAATGAAATGGAAGAGAAAATGGAAGTCCTGGAGAAAAAAATAACGGGACTGCAGAAGCAGATACAGAAACAGGAAGCGCAACTGGAGCAGGTTAAGGCACGTTACAAGCAGTCGTTGATTTATATGCAGACCAATCAGGCTATTCAGAGTCCGCTTATCTTTGTGTTTTCCGCTCAGAATGTTTCTCAAATGTATCGACGTGCGCGTTATGCACGCGAATACGCAAAACACCAGGAAGCTTTGGGCGTTCAGATAAAACAAAAGCAAAATGCACTGTTGAGCGACCAGGAACACCTCCTGAAAGCCAAGAGTGAAATGTCGGGCCTGGTGCGCGAAACAATTCAGCAACGTCAGTTGCTCTTGCAGCAGCAACGACAGGAAAAAGAACTGATGGAGGGACTGAAAAAGCACGAAAAGGTGCTGATGAACCAAATCAGAGAACAGCAGAAAGAACTTGCTGAGCTGGACCGTAAGATTGATGCCGTGATTGCCGAGGAGATAGAACGGGCGCGTCGCAGAGCAGAAGAGGCCGAAAGGAAACGGAAAGCTGCAGAAGAAGCACGCCGAAAGGCCACTGCCGCACGAAAGCGAAAAGATAAATCTGCTTCGTCGCAGAAATCAGACGAGGCAGACAACCGCAAAAAAAATATTGCAGCTGGAGCTTGGCGCACACCTGTGGACAATGTGCTTAGCAGCAATTTCGAGAAGAACAAAGGACGACTGCCGGTTCCGATTACCGGTTCGTATATGATTTCGGGACACTTTGGCAAATATAATGTGTCGGGTCTGCGAAATGTACAGCTGGACAATAAGGGGACAAACTTTATCGGACAGCCGGGAGCCCGAGCGCGTGCCATTTTCGACGGCGAGGTGACGGCCGTATTTCAGTATAGCGGAACCTATAACGTCTTGATACGTCATGGTAACTACATTTCGGTTTATTGCAATCTGGCCAATGTGATTGTACGTAACGGTCAGAAAGTCAGTACCCGCGATTTGCTTGGCGCCATTGCTGAGGACGGAAGCGGCAAGTGTGTCTTGCATTTTCAGTTACGAAAAGAACGCGTCAAGCTAAATCCCGAGCAGTGGATTGGCAAGTAAAAGAATAGAAAGAAATGCTTTTTGGAAAAAGCATCTGGCCAGGGCCTATAAAAAACACCCGGTGATACAACAACTGAAGTATCACCGGGTGTTTCTGTAAAAAGATATGTTCCAAAGAGCAACTCTTTTCAGAACAAGAAGCCTGTCAATCCAAATTCAATCCGTGCAGCAGACGGTAATAAGTGACAATCGCTTCTTCAATTTCCTTAATTTCTATATACTCATCAGCTGTGTGCGATCTCGATGAATGGCCCGGCCCCATTTTCAGCGAAGGGAAATGCATCAGGGCCTGGTCGGATAATGTGGGCGATCCGAAAGGACGCTTGCCTAATTCAACAGCTCTCTTGATGATGGGATGTTCCGGGCTGATGGCCGAAGAATTCAGACGGAACGAGCGCGCTTTGGCTTGGCTCTTGATGTGTTGGCACACCGTGTCGTAGATTTGCTGGTTGCTGTATTTTTCATTGCTGCGAACATCCACCACAAAATGACATTGGTCCGGAATTACATTGTGCTGTGTGCCCGATTGAATTACGGTGACACTCATTTTTACCGGTCCCAGCAAGTCCGATTCCTGCTCAAACCGATAGTCGCGGAACCATTGGATATCCTCCAAAGCCTGATAAATGGCATTGACTCCCTCGTTGCGTGCTGCATGTCCCGATTTGCCATAAGCAGTAACGTCCAGCACCATCAGGCCTTTTTCGGCGATAGCCGGCTGCATCTGTGTCGGTTCACCCACCAAAGCCACTTGTATGGGAGGCAATTGCGGCAGAATCATCTCGATGCCGTTTTTGCCAGACACCTCTTCTTCTGCCGAAGCCAAAAAAATCAAGTTATACGGCTGGTTGCTTTTCGACAATTCTCGAAACACTTGCAACAGCGAAACCAAGCTTGCTCCGGCGTCATTGCTGCCCAGTCCGTAGAGCTTTCCCTGTTCGACTGTCGCACCGAACGGATCTCTTTTCCAGGTACTGACCGGCTTTACGGTATCTATGTGCGAATTCAGCAGCAAAGTAGGCTTTTGATAGTCATAACCCGGTGCCATGCACCACACATTATTACCGTCTCGATTGGTTTCGATACCCCTTTCCTGGAGATACATTTCCAGTAAATCGGCCGCTTTAGTCTCTTCGCGGCTGGTAGAAGGAGTCTGAATCAAAAGCTTCAGCAGCTCCACCGCTTCTTCAGTCAAAAAATCAATATCTATGTTCATAATCCCTGTTTTTCTAACAAAGATATAATGAATCACAAAATTAGATGATTTTTTTTATATTTCTTTGGTGTAAAATTCAGTTAAAAGTATAACTTTGTAGAGTGTAAATACAAAAGTTATGGTAAACATGAGTCCCTTTGCTGTTCTGGTTCATGAACAGGCGAAAAAATATGGTGAGCGTATGGTCCTGTCCTATAGGGACTATGATCAGAATAAATGGATTCCGATATCATGGAATTCATTTTCTGAGGCCGTGCGCAAAGTGTCGAATGCACTTCTTGCATTAGGTGTGGAAGTGCAGGAAAACATCGCTGTTTTCTCTCAAAACAAACCGGAGTGTTTGTTTGTGGACTTTGGCGCCTATGGTGTGCGAGGAGTGACCATTCCTTTTTATGCCACGAGTTCTGAGGCCCAGGTGAGCTACATGGTGCAGGATGCTTCTGTGCGCTATCTTTTTGTAGGCGAGCAATATCAGTACGATGTAGCCTATCGTGTGCAGACCCAGTGCGATGTGTTGCAGAAACTGATTCTGTTTGATCGGGCCGTGAAGAAAGATGCCCAGGATCAAACTTCCATTTATTTTGATGAGTTCCTGGCTATGGGCGAGGGAGAACCGCATCGCGATGAGGTTGCGCTCCGGAGCCGTGAAGCATGTTTGGAAGATAAGGCCAATATTCTTTATACATCGGGTACTACAGGCAACAGCAAGGGGGTGGTACTGACCCACTTGATGTATCACGATGCCGTGATTGCAAACGACCAAGTACTGAATCTGAGCGAGGATGATGTTTTCTTGAATTTCCTGCCGTTCACTCATGTCTTTGAACGTGCCTGGTCTTATTTGGGAATAACCGAAGGCGTACAGATGTATATCAACCTGAAGCCTGTTGATATTTTGCAGTCTTTGCAGGAGGTGCATCCAACTTGTATGTGTGCCGTACCTCGTTTTTGGGAGAAAGTATATGCCGGTGTGCAAGAAAAGATTCGCCACAGCAATCCGATGTTGCGTGGCTTGATGCTTTCGGCACTTAGAGTGGGTCGTGAGTATAATGTGAAATACCGCTTGCGCAAGAAGCAAGCCCCGCTTTCCTTGCGCCTTCGTTATCGTTTCTACGAGAAAACTGTAATTGCTTTATTGCGCAAGACATTGGGACTGGAACGGGCCCATTTCTTCCCCACAGCGGGAGCAGCCATTCCGCCGGCTGTAGAGGAATTTGTGCATGCTGCCGGAATCCGCATGGTGGCAGGCTACGGACTGACCGAGTCGACCGCCACCGTTTCGTGTGACTGGCAAAACGAGGTCAAGACAATCGGCTCGGTTGGTCGTGTCATTGGTGGGGTGGAACTGAAAATCGGTGAGCAGAACGAAATCCTGCTGCGCGGAACATCCATCACCAAAGAATATTATAAAAAAGAAGATGCCACGCGCGAGGCTATCGATGCCGACGGATGGTTTCATACCGGTGATGCCGGTTATCTGAAAGATGGCGAACTGTATCTGACAGAACGCATCAAAGACTTGTTTAAAACCTCCAACGGCAAATACATTGCACCGCAGATGATTGAATCGAAGATGGTGGTTGACCGTTTTGTAGACCAGCTGGTGGTGATTGCCGATAAGCGGAAATTCGTGTCGGCGCTCGTGGTTCCTAATTATGATATGCTCAAAGAGTATGCCGCCCAAAAGGATATACAATATACCGATCTTGCCGATCTTTGTGCGAAACCCGAGATTGTGGACATGTTGATGCGCCGCCTTTCGCGATTGCAACAGGATTTTGCCAACTATGAGCAGATAAAGCGTATTACGCTCTTGCCGGAGCCTTTTAGTATAGAGAAGGGAGAACTGACGAATACGCTTAAGATTAAGCGACCGGTTGTGAACGCACATTATAAGAAACAGATTGACGCGATGTATGCGGAGTAGTAGTTTATTAAGGATGCGGTTCGGAATTGTCAAGTATTGAAAACTTTTGTTTTCAACTTTGCCACTTCGCTCACCTTTCACTATCTTTGGATAAGATAGGATGCGGTTCGGAATTGTCAAGTATTGAAAACTTTTGTTTTCAACTTTGCCAC